>Ga0134125_10001223_pt1 | contig 31895 bp, 30 predicted proteins | sample KB31751_FD_96464 | JGI IMG/M metagenome (GOLD analysis project Ga0134125, IMG submission 96464) | Terrestrial soil microbial communities with excess Nitrogen fertilizer from Kellogg Biological Station, Michigan, USA - KB3-175-1 | ecosystem: Environmental > Terrestrial > Soil > Unclassified ... | reverse complement strand
GGTGCGTTCCTTGGCGGATTTGCCGGCCGCAAGGTCGGCGAAAATATCGACGCCGCCGGCGATCGCGATCAGCTCCGATACCCAGCTGATGGCGGAGATCATCGGCTCGTCCCATTCCTCGAAATAGACTTTTGGCCGCTGGCGCAAGCCGGCGCCGCGCTGCTGCACGCTGTCGAGATTGGCGGCAAGCTGGTGAGCGAGCTGATCGGCCCGGTCGCCGGCGCCGACGAGGGCGCCGAGCGTGCGGATCATGTCGAGAATCCCGGCAACGTTCCGCTGATTGAAGGCATGCACGCAAACGCCGGCGCGAATGAGCGCGGCGACGATATCGGCCTGCAGATCGGAAAAAGTGAGAACGAGATCGGGATCGAGCGCGAGGATCTTCGGAATGTCGGCGGAAATGAAAGCCGACACGCGCGGCTTTTCTCTACGCGCTTGCGGCGGACGGACGGTGTAGCCGGAAATCCCGACGATACGGTGCTGCTCGCCCAGCAGATAGAGCGTCTCGGTCGTTTCCTCGGTCAAACATACGATGCGCTCAGGTGGATACATGCGGGAACGCCCTGCAAGGAAGCGAGACCGCTCCATTCTCGCACCGATCGATGCGAAGTTCGAGGGAACGAAGGGACTCGACCAGCGCGGCAGACATGTGTAATGCCTGCCGTGCCGCCCGGCTTAACGAGGCGGTTGCTGGTTGAGGAAACGTCATGCATCGTTTGAATCTGTCGTTTGTCGTCGCTGTTCTCATGGCGGCGTGCTTTGCCGCCGCGCCGAGCCGGGCAGCGACGAAAGTCGTGATGATCTACAACGCGACGAGCGCCTATTCGGCGAGCTATGTCGCCAAGGAAGAGGGATATTTCGCCAAGCACGGGCTCGATCTCGAATTCTCGCTGACGGGCAACACGATGATGACGCCGGCGGCGCTGATGTCGCAAACGGTGCAACTCGGCGGCATCACCCCGCCGATGATCTTGCAGGCGAATGAGCAGGGGCTCGATCTCGTCGTTGTCGCGGGCGGCACGGCGACGCCCGATCCGGCGGGGACGAGCGGGATGCTCGCGCGCACCGGCAGCGACATCAAAACCGCGAAGGATCTGGTCGGCCGCAAGATCGGTGTGCCGGGCCTCGGCGGCACTTTCGATCTGCTGGCAAAGAAATGGGTCGAATCGAAAGGCGTCGATTACCGCAAGATTAACTGGGTGGAGGTTCCGTTCACCCGCATGGGTGATACGATGAAAGCCGGCCTCGTCGATGTCGTGGCGGCGACACTTCCTTTCTATGCGCGGATCGTTGACGCCAAGATCGGCTACGATATCGGCGATATTTACGCACCGTTGCCGGATGGAGCATTGCTCGCCTTCTACGGGTCGAGCCGCGATTGGGCGCGCAAGAATCCCGAGGTGGTCAAGGCGTTTCGCGCCTCGCTCGACGAGGCGGTCGCCTTCATTGCGGACTCCTCGCATGCCGCGAAGGTGCAGGAGATCCTCGCGAAATATACGAAGCTGCCGGTCGGGGCCGAGCCGCCGCCCGTGCCGACGACGCTGCATGTCCATGTGAAGCCGGATGCGCTCGCTTTCTGGATCGATGTGATGCACGAACAGGGTGTGATCGGTAAGGCTCATCTCGATCCGACGAGCTTCATTGCGCCTTAGCTGAAGCCAGCGGCACCTCTTTCTGGAGGGGAGCAGCTCTGAGGGATGCAGCCCGATCCATCTTGCTGGTGTTCTTATGAAAGGAGATTTGCCAGCAATGCCGAACCGCGCCGTTGAGGAAGGCCACCTGCTTCAAGCACGCAGCCACGTTGTCGCCGCGACGGCGCGGATCGCCAACCAGTGCCTGATTATTGGCAGGCTGCGGGCACGCGGTCTTGACACGCAGCAGGCTGAGACGTGCTTGCGGACGATGCAGGAGACCCTCGGCGCGATGCGGGAGCACAAGAAGCTAATCGAAGGGATACTGGGTTCGCCGTCACCCAAGGGTCGATGACCATGCAAAACCCGAGATCCACCCCCCTTTCGCTCACGCCTCAGCCGGTCCTACCATTCGTGACATGAACGTCCTCGCAGATTTGATCGCGCTCGAAGAACGTATCGATGAGATGCGAAGCCTGATCCGTCGGCAGGAGTCGATCATCCGCCGCTTCCGTCATCTCGATGCGCCTCGCGAGGTGGTGGTTGCGGCCGAGGAGCTGCGCAGAATCATGACGAACAGCGTGCAGGCGGCACTCGCCCATCGCGATGGTTTGATTGCCGCCATGGAGAAGTATCCGCCCAATGGAGTGGTCGGAGCGATGCAGTTCGGGCTACTCGCGCCGCATTGGACCGTCGACGATCTTGGCATTGCCGACCAGACATCTTTTTCGTCCCCCTCCCAGGGGAGAGCCGATGCACCCGCCATCCGTTATCGCGTCGCGATAAGCGCGAAAAGCTAAGCCACGCTCCGCGCCAGAGCGGGCGATCCATTCCATCTTCGCGAACGGCGCCCGATGTCGCGTCGCGGGCGTGGTGGATGATGAGCTCGAACTCGCGATGATCGTCCAGGAACGGATGGTCGTGAGATTTCCGGCTTGAGCGCGGCCATTGCAGGCAAAAGCCGGCAGCAGAGATAATCTTCGGAACGGGGGCATGGCAGGCGGGCTTTGAGTCTTATGGGAATTTTCCCCGCTGGAGCGCCCCATGCCTCATCGCGATATCGTCGCTATCGGCGCTTCTGCCGGTGGCATAGAAGCCCTACGGCATCTCACGAGCAAACTTCCCGCGAGCTTCGATGCAGCCGTGCTCATCACCATGCATCTGGCCGAAGATTACCCCTCGACGCTTGACCACATCTTGACGCGTAGCGGCCCTCTGCCGGCGCATTTTGCAGAAAGCGGCGAGAAGATCGAGAATGGGCAAATCTATCTTGCGCGGTCGCAGTGCCATCTTTTGCTGACCGCTGATCGATATCTGGAGTACGGTCACGGGCCGCGCGAGAACAACGCCCGTCCCGCCATCGATCCAATGTTTCGGTCGGTCGGCCTGTGCTGTGGAGCGCGCTCTGTCGGCGTGGTGCTGAGCGGTATGCTGGGAGACGGGGCGGCGGGGCTTCTCGCGCTGAAGCAATGCGGCGGCATCGCCGTGGTGCAAGAACCTGACGACGCCGCTTTCTCGGAAATGCCGGCGCATGCGCTGAGACGTGCCGAACCCGATCATGTGGTCACGTTGGCCGCGTTGCCCGCGCTGTTGAAAAAGCTTGTGCAGCAGCCGGCAGGGAATTTGTTTCGGGTGTCCGACCGGCTCCGATTTGAAGTGGAGATAGCAAGAAGCGGACGGAGCAATATGAGGGAAATGGATCGCATCGGCCGGCGATCCGTGCTGGCCTGCCCGGATTGCCACGGCGTCATGTGGGAAATCGATGAGGGCGAACTGGTTCGCTATCGCTGCCACGTCGGCCATGCCTACACGGCGGAGTCCATGAAACATGCCATCGACGAAAACCTGACCCGCGCCCTGGGGAGCGCGTTGCGTGCCCTCGATGAGCGGGTTGCGATTGCCGAAAAGCTTCGCGACAAAGCGATCGAGAATCGCCACCTCAAATCCGTCGAGTGGTGGCAGCGCCGTGTCGACGAAACGCAACGCGAGGCGGAGATCATCCGCGAATCGATCGAGCGGATGGAACAGGGGGCCGGCGAAAAAGTCGGCGATTAGCCCCTATGGCTAGAGAATGCCAGCCGGTCGCATTCGGCTAACTCGACCACGCGATTCGCGATATAATGGGGTCCTATCCATCGTAGGGCTGGGGAATGGCGCAACGAAAAACAAAGAAGGCGAAAGCGCCCCGCAGATCGGCACGGCTGCTCGAAGAACCGCAAGCACGCCGGGTGCAATCGCGTGTATTCGACGATGCGGACGATCAATTCCCGATCGTCGCTGTCGGCGCCTCGGCCGGCGGTATTGATGCCTTCGAGGCCTTTTTTCGCCCGTTCCCCGCCAAGACCGGCATGGCTTTCGTGGTCGTGACCCACCTCGACCCGCGCCGCGAAAGCCTGTTGCCGTCGATCATGAGCCGTTGGACGTCCATGCCGATCGCGCAGGCGCGCGATGGCGACCGCGTCGTACCGGACAAGATATTCATCATTCCGCCGAACGGGGTCATGACCATTTCTGATGGTTATCTCCGGATCCGCAAGCGCCGCACGGTAGCCGAGCGGCTGCCCCTCGACACGTTTTTCACCTCGCTCGCCGAGGATCAAACGCAGCGCGCCGTTGCGGTTGTCCTCTCAGGCAGCGGTTCCGACGGCTCCCTCGGCATCAAAGCGGTCAAGGAGGCCGGCGGCCTTACCCTCGCGCAAGGCAGCGACGGGAGCCAGGCGCAGTTCAAGGAGATGCCGGAATCGGCAGCGGCCACCGGCCTCGTCGATCTGGTGTTGCCAGTCGAGGATATGGCGGAGCGTCTTCTTGCCTATGCGCGCAGCGGCGAGCACCTCAAGGAGACGCCGGAAACGAAATCGGCGCGCGATGCGGCTGAGCTGCGTCTCATCTATACGCTGGTGCGGGCGCGCGTCGGCCATGATTTCAGCCGCTACAAGGAACGCACTTTCCTGCGCCGCGTCCAGCGCCGCATGCAGGTGCTGCAACTCTCGCAGCTCGACGACTACGTCAAGCGCCTGCAGCAGGATAGCAACGAAGCGACGCTGCTGTTCCGCGACTTGCTGATCGGCGTCACCAATTTCTTCCGCGATCGCGAAGCTTATGTCGCATTGGAGAAATTCGTCCCGCGGCTTTTCGAGGGGAAGGGCGCTGACGACACCGTGCGTGTTTGGGTGCCCGGCTGCGCGACCGGCGAGGAAGCCTATTCGATCGCCATTCTGCTGCGCGAATACGCCGATCGCTTGACCGGCGGCGCGCCGAAGATTCAGATCTTCGCCAGCGACATCGACGAGAATGCGCTCGCGATCGCGCGCAACGCCCGCTATCCCGCGATCCTGCTGCGCGACATCCCGCCGGCGCGGCTCAATCGCTTCTTCGTCCGCGAAGGCGCGACTTATCACGTCGTGAAGGAACTGCGCGACCTTTGCGTCTTCTCCGCGCACAGCCTCATCCGCGATCCGCCGTTCTCGCGGCTGGACCTCATCTCCTGCCGCAATCTGCTGATCTATCTCAATACCGATCTGCAAGCGCAGATCATTCCGCTCTTCCATTACGCGCTGCGCACCAACGGCATTCTGTTCCTCGGCACATCCGAGAACGTATCGCGCCATGCCGATCTGTTTGCGGCGCTCGACAAGAAATGGCGCATCTTCGAGCGGCAGAATCTGGTCTCGCGCTCGGTTGTCGCTTTTCCGACCGCCGGTGCGGGCCGCCCTTCGGAGCTGACCCGGCTTGCGCCGTCGCTGGCCATGCACGATGCCAATACGGCGCTAGCGACCTTGCTCCGCCGTGTCGCCACGATCGTGACGGAGAATTTCGCGCCCGCCTATGTCGTGGCGAACAAGGAAGGGGAGGTCGTCTATTACTCGAACCGGACCGGCAAATATCTCGAGCCGGCGGAGGGCCCACCCAATCGCGATCTCGTCACCATGGCGCGCAAGGGCTTGCGGCTCGATCTGCGTGCCGCCTTGCACCGGACACGCGAGACCGCCGAGACCACAACGCTCGAGAACATCCCCGTTCAGGTCAATGGCGGCTCGCAGCTTATCCGCCTGACCGTGGTGCCGGTCACCGAGGGTAACGAGACTCTCTATATCGTCTTGTTCAGCGATTTGGGCCCGCCAACGCATGCCGAAAGGCCGGCCAAAGGCGGCGACGAAGCAGAAGACAGTACGATCCAGCAGCTCGAGCGCGAGCTGCAGACGACGAAAGAGCGGCTGCAATCGACGATCGAGGAATTCGACACGTCGAGCGAAGAACTGAAATCCTCGAATGAAGAGCTGCTCTCGGTCAATGAGGAGCTGCAATCCGCGAATGAAGAGCTGGAGACCTCGAAAGAGGAGATCCAATCGATCAATGAAGAGCTGCAGACGGTCAATACCGAGCTTAGCGGCAAGGTCGAGGAGCTCGATCGGGCCAATGCCGACCTGAAGAACTTGTTCGAGAGCACGCAGGTCGCGACCATCATTCTCGACAACGATCTGCTGATCCGCAGCTTCACGCCGGCGGTCGAAAGTATCTTCAGCCTTATTCCCAGCGATCGCGGCCGTCCGTTGACGGATATCGTCAGCCGGCTCGACGAGGCGCACGATTTACACCGGGAACTGCGCGCCGCCGTCGATCGCGGACAGGCCGTCGAGCGGCGGGTGACGGCGCAAGAAGGCAATCTCCACTACCTGATGCGAATCCTGCCTTATCGCATGTCCGACAAGCAGGTGAACGGCGCGCTGGTCACCTTCGTCGATATCACCAACGTCATTCGTGCCGAAGAGCATGAGAAGATTCTCGTTTCGGAGCTGAATCATCGCGTTCACAGCGTTCTGAGCTCCGTGATTTCGATCACGACCAATACACTGAAGCGCACGAAGACCTTGGACGATTTCTCGGACGATCTCCTCGAGCGCTTCCACGCGCTGGCGCGGACGCATGAGGTATTGTCGAAGACGCGGTGGATCGATACGCCGCTCGCCGAATTGATCGCCGCGGAAGTCGCGCCTTATGCTGGCCAGAATCTCCGCAAGGCGCAGATCATCCAGGGGCCAAATGTCCTCCTCGTGCCGAAAGCCGCGCTGGCGCTGGGCATGGCGATTCACGAGATCGCGGCCCATTCGGCCCGGCACGGCGCGTTGTCGGCTCAACGGGGGCGGGTCGATGTCGAGTGGCAGTTCCGCGGCAATCGTTCGGCACAGATACTTGAGCTTAGCTGGTCGGAGCGGGGTGGCCCGCCGATCGCGGGAGGCCGTAAACGGCCGGCCCTCGATCTCACTTATGTCGAGCGCGGAATGCATTTCGAGCTCGGTGGCACCACGAAGCTCGAATTCGGGCGCGCCGGCCTGCGCTGCACGATCCGTATTCCGGCAGCCGAGAATGTCAGCGCGGTGAAGCGCCGAAAGGATTAGGCGCGTCGTCCATTGTGGTTATGATGGGTGTATTGGCGGGTTTTCACGATCTCGCGCAGGTCGCGCATCTTCTCAAGCAATAGACGACTGCGCGAGAAAGCGGTCTCGCTGTTGTGGAGGATTTCCTCGCGCCGCAGCAGCGAGGCCTGGATCCGCTCGGTGATCTGCGCATGGCACAGCGCCGGACGGGGCTTTTCGCGGCTGCTGCGGCGCGCGATGCAGCGCGATAGATGCCAGACTTCGTAGCCTTCATAGATATCGCTGACCGCTTCGTGGATCTGATCGGCGAAAGTCACCGCGAGCGCGTCGGCTTCGGCCTCGAATTCATCAACATTACGGATGTCGCCCGTGCGCGACAGAAAATAAACCCGGTACCATGCCATGTTGCGCACCTCCCTCGCGTCCCCGGGGTCGCGGTTCGACCGCCTGGTCGAACGCCGCTGAAATTCGAGATGCCATAGACCCATCCTCGTTCGTACCGCCTGCTCCACCGGCTTTCACGCGGCTTGACCGTGGTTTTTCTTGCGTTTGTCTTTTTTGGCTCCCGCCAAATAAAAGCCCTCATTCGTGGCGGCAACGCGCAAATGACGTGGGAGGTTGCGGCGAAGCTACATTACTTTTTTGTTGAGATCATATTGGAAATAATTGGATTCGGTGGCCCATTGTGCTTTCATTGAGCACAAGAGGCACAAATGGCCGAATATCGGCTTTTCTTCCTGGGGTCGGATGGCGCGATTGAAGCGCGCCAAGACTTCCTCGCGCCCGACGATCGGGCGGCACAGCAGATCATGACCGTGCTCGCCGAGGCGAGTTCTGATTCGCATCATGGCGTCATGCTGTGGCAGGGCACGCGTCGCATCTTCGAAAAGCACGACGGCGTGCAACCGGAATGCGGCACGTCGCAGAGCGTGACGGCGGCGATGCTCGCTGCCGAGACTCAGCAACGCGTCATCGATTGCGAAGAGGCGCTGCTTCGGAGCCATTGGCGGCTCGCTAAGAGCAAGATGCTCTTGGACGCGATGAACGACTTGCGCCAGGGCGCCAAGCCGCAAGTCGTCGGCTCTTAAGACCACTACGTCGATTGTTTTGCCACGCCCCTGCCGGCGTTGCTTAGGCGCGCCCGAGGAAGGGCATGCCGATCGGCAGGACGAATGCTTCCATCAAATTGGTTTCGTCCGGCAGCCGCGCGATCAGTAGCGCGATCTCCGCGATCTCCTCCGCCTTCATCATTTGAGTCGGCGGCCGCTTTGCCGCCGAAGGGTCGTTCGACAAGTGGCTCGCGGTGACGCCGGGATCGATGATCGAGACGGTGACGCCGTGCTCGCGCCCGTCGAGAGCCATGGATTGGGTGATGCCGTGCAAGCCGAACTTGGCGGCGGCATAGCCGATGGTGTTGGGCCGCGGCCGGCGCGACGAGACGCTGCCGATATTGATGATCCGGCCGCGCTTTTGCTTGATCATGATCCGCATGGCTTCGCGGCCGCAAAGGAACGGGCCGGTGAGCATCGTATCGATCGATCGCTGCCAATCGGCGAGACTGAGCTCGACCGTCGGGATGTGATCGGCGAGACCGGCGTTGTTGACCAGCAGATCGACGCGCCCGTAGGCCGCCATCGTCTGCTCGAACAGTCTGATCACCTGAGGCTCCGAGGTGATATCCGTCTGGCAAACCAGCGCCGCTCCGCCCTTGCCCTCGATCTCTTTGGCAACCGTTTCGAGTTTATCGACCGACCGCGCCGCCAGAACCGTCTTGACCCCCGCGGCGGCCAAAGCCCGGGAAATCGCGGCGCCAATACCGGAACTGGCCCCGGTGACTACGGCGACACGCCCAGAGATATCGTTCATCGCGGTCCAAGTCCTTCGAGCAGAAGCGTGAGAACCTTCCGGAGTTCACGAAGACCGGCTTCGACATCGAGCTCCGGTCCCGCGAGCCAACGCCGTGCCTCGATCTGGTAGATCTCGAAAATCAGCAAGGTAATCGCCTGGTCGTCGGCATCAGTCGTGATCTCTTTTCGACGCCGCGCATTCTCGACGATGCCGCGAATTCGATCCATCGAGCGATGCGTTGCCTCACCCGCCGACGTGCCCAATGGGGTTCGCGGCTTGTAGAAGGTCGCTTCGCGCAAAACCGACCGCGCGAATTCCGGATGCTTGCCGAAGTAGCGATAGTAGAAACGGAAGCCATCGATGTTCTGGTCGAGAAATCGCTTCCGGCTGTCGGTAGCGGCAATGGCCTGCGCGGTGACGCGGCGATGATCCTCGTTGAAGAGGAGATAGAGGAGGGCACGCTTGTCCTCGACGTAGCGCAGGATGGTACCGGCGCCGAGCTTCGCGCGTTTGCCGATCATCCGCAGCGTGGTGCGGTCGTAGCCTTTCTCGAGGAATAACTCGCGCGCCGCGCGCTTGATCCGATCGAGCCGCTCGCGTTTCTGCGTGTCCCGCAAGCCTTCGAGCGGGCGATCTGCGCCGCGCGGGCGCGCCGTTCTCGTGATGCCGTCCAACACGATGATCCGCCTGGAAAGGGGCCTCGTTGAGTGGGATGGCACGTTACGCGAGGGTTTTTGCCTTGGCAATCACGGGAATCGTCATCCTTGACAGCATTCCCCCGAGCGTGCGACCGTGAAAAAAACGAAACACGTTCCGGATTTCGGGGCGCGGTAAAATAAATGCGGGAGGGTTCGATGAGGCGCAGCGTCGATCGAATTTTGACGACTCATGTCGGCAGCCTGCCGCGCTCGCCGCAACTGATCGAGGCGATGGGCAAGATCGAGCGCGGCGACATGAAGGACCGCGGCGAATTCGAGCGGCTGGTGGATGAGGCCGTGACGACGGTCATCGGCAAGCAAGCGGAGCTCGGCATCGACATCGTCGATGACGGCGAGGTCGGCAAGGTCGGCTTCATCACCTATATCAACGAGCGGCTCGGCGGGTTCGAGCCGCTCGAGGCCGAGCGCAAGAGCACCTGGGACGGCACCAAGGAAGCGTTCGCCTTTCCGGAATTCTATGAGCCGATCTCACGCGCCATTGCGTCGTCGAAATCCTCGCCGCCGGGATTTGGCCATCTCGCTTGCGTTGGCCCGATCACCTATACGGGGCAGGCGAGCCTCGCGCGCGACCTCGCGCGGCTGCGCGATGCGACCCAGAAGCTCAACCTCGCCGAGGCCTTCGTTCCCTCGATCTCGCCGGCGACGGTCGAGTACTGGCAGAAGAACCAGTACTACAAGACCAACGACGAATATCTCACCGCGCTCTGCGATGCGTTGCACGAAGAATACAAGGCGATCGTCGATGCCGGCTTCCTGGTGCAGATCGACGACCCGCAGCTCGCCAGCCAATACATGTGGGAGCCGGATTGGACGATCGAGCAAAGCCGCAAATGGGCCGAGCGCCGTGTCGAGGCGCTGAACTACGCCCTGCGCGGCATTCCGGCCGAGAAGATCCGGCATCACACCTGCCACAGCATCGATATGGGGCCGCGCACCACCGATATGGAGCTCGGCGACATCATGGACCTCGTCCTGAAGATCAACGCCGCGGCCTATTCCTTCGAGGCGGCGAATGGGCGGCATGAGCACGAATACGCGCTTTGGGATGAGATGCGTTTGCCCGAAGGCAAGCTGCTCATCCCCGGCGTCATCACCAACGCCAGTGTCGTCGTCGAGCATCCCAAGCTCGTCGCGGATCGCATCCTGCGCTTCGCGCAACGTGTCGGGAAGGAGAACGTCATCGCCGGCGCGGATTGCGGCTTCGCGACCTTCGCCGTGACCGCCGACATCAAGCCGTCGATCGTCTGGGCAAAGTTCTCGGCGCTCGTCGAGGGCGCGCGTATCGCATCGCAACAGCTTTGGAGTTAGCGCCGAACTTCTCCCGGGAGAGGAAAACATGAGCGTGGGTTCCGGTACGGTGAACGTCTCCGACCTGATCGATCGACGCCTTGGTTCCTATCAGGTCTGGATCATCGCGGTTTGCTTCCTCGTGGCGCTGCTCGATGGCTTCGATTCGCAAGCGATCGGAGTCACGGCGCCGCTGATGATTCCCGATCTTCATCTGCGACCGGACCAGCTCGGCGCGATCTTTTCCGGATCATCCTGGGGTTTCCTCGCCGGCGCGCTGCTGATTGGTCCTTGTGCCGACCGATGGGGCCGAAAGCAATTCCTGATCGCCACAGGACTGCTCTTCTCCGTCTGTACGTTTGCGACGCCATGGGCTTCCGATTACAGCAGCCTCCTGTGGCTCCGCGTCGCTACCGGTTTTGGGCTCGGCGGGGTCGCGCCGTGCTTCGTCAGCATTGCGACCGAATATGCGCCGCGCCGGATGCGGGCCAGCTTGGTCACCGTGCTGTGGACCGGCTTGCCCGCGGGCGGAATCATCGTCGGATTTCTCGGGCCGTCCCTGCTGCCGATCGTTGGCTGGCCGGGGATCTATTATGCCGGCGGCGCGATTTCGCTGGTCGCGATCTTGCTCGTCGTCGTGGCGGTGCCGGAATCGTTGATCTTCCTCGTGATGCGCAATCGCGAAGCGGGTCGGATCGCGCGCATCGCGGCGCGCGTCGACCCCGGCCTCGCTGAAAGCGCAACGCCGCGCTTCGTCATCTCGGAAAAACCGCAGCCGGGCGTGCCGGTGCGGCATCTCTTCACCGAGGGCCGGGCAATCACGACGCTTTTGCTCTGGCTCGCCTTCTTCATCGATTACTTCGTGCTCATCGGTGTCTTGGTCTGGACACCCACGCTGTTGAAGGTGACCGGAATGTCGGTCGGACAGGCTTCGGCGGGTCTTGCTTTCAACAATGTCGGCGGCGTGGTCGGATGTCTCATCGCCGGTTACCTCATCGATCGCTTCGGGCCTTACCGCATCTTGATCGTCACTTTCCTCGCGGCCTTCGTAGCGATCGCGCTTACCGGCTACGCGGCGCCAAGCTTCGTGCCCGTATCGGTTCTCGAGACTTTGGACGGCCTCTTCATTGGCGGCGCCGGCGCCGGTCTCATCGCGTTTGCTGCGTTGCTCTACCCATCGGAGATGCGATCCACCGGCGTCGGCTGGGGGCTTGGCATTGGCCGGCTGGGCGGCGCGTCGGGTCCGATCCTCGGCGGAATGCTCATGGCCGCGCAGTGGACGCCGGCAACGATCTTCGCCGCCTTCGGCGTGATCGCGATCCCCGCCGCGCTGACGATTTTTGCGATGCAGGTTCATGCCAAGCGGCGTCGCCCGGCCGGTCCCGGCACAATCGAGGTAACGGCAATATGATCACCACCGACGGCGGCAGGCTACCGCGCTTCGTTGCGAGCGTTGTGGCGTTTGTCCTGAGCTTCGCGATCGTCTCCACGAGCCGCGCCGAGGACAAGCTGCGGGTCGGCAAGGCCGTACCGCAGGCATTTTCTTTTGCGCTGCTCGATGTCGGCGTTCGCCAGGGCTTCTTTCATGCCGAAGGTCTCGATATCGAGATCTCCGCGTTCGGCGGCGGCGGCCGGTTGCAACAAGCCCTGGCGGCCGACGGTATCGATATGGGTCTCGACACCGGTCCGGACATGGCATTCATCGCCAAGGGATCGCCGGTCATGGCGGTTGCCGCGATGGCCGGACCGCCGCTCGACACCGGCATTGCGGTCGGCGCGAAGACATCGATTCACGACATCGCCGATCTCAAGGGCCGGCGGATTGCCGGTCCGCCGGCCACGCTGATCGGCTGGCTCACGAAGGAATTCGCGCGCACGCAAGGTTGGGGCTTCGACGGCATCACGCTCGTCGACACGGGATCGGTCAATACATCCTGGGCCATGGTGAAGACCGGCGAGGTCGAAGGGCTCGGCGTCGATCTTGGCTCTGCCCTGCAAGCGCAGGCGCGCGGCGATGCGCGGCTCATTGCGCGCTTCGGCGACTGGATCAAGGACTTTCATAACTACGTCATCTTCGGCACGACCAAGATCATCGCCGACCGGCCCAACGATATCCGCGCCTTCCTGCGGGCGTGGTTCAAGACCGTCGCCTTCGTTCGCGCGAACAAAACCGCGACCGTCGACACCATCGCCGATGTCCTGAAGATGGATCGCGACATCGTCAGCCGGATCTACGATCTGCAACTGCCGATGTATTCGGCGGACGGGCATTTCGATCCCAAAGCGCTCGCGGTGCTCGCGCGCTCCTATGTCGAAATGGGCAATCTGCAAACGGAACCCGATATGAAGAAGCTTTACACCGAGGCATATCTGCCGGAGCATTAAGAGCGGGAGGGACGCCAGCCATGAGTACGCTCAAACCGCCATTTCGCGCCGAGCAAGTCGGCAGCCTTCCGCGCCCGGAACGGCTGATGATCGCGCGCGAAGATTTCGCTGCGAACAAGATAACGCGGCAGGATTTGACGAAGATCGAGGACGAATGCATCGGCGTCGCCGTGGCGATGCAGGAGCGCGTCGGCATCGGCGCTGTCACCGATGGCGAGTTCCGTAAACGCGGCTGGCGCGAGTTCCTCTATGATAAATGCAGCGGCTTCGGTCCGGATACGGTCGAGCGCGGTTTCCCCTTCACGATGTTCGATGGCACGGTTGTGCCACTCCGGCCCGAGCCGAAAATCATGGCGCGATTGGGCCGCCGCGAGCCGCTATCCGCGAATGATTTCTCGGCGCTGAAACAAATGACGCAGAGGCCGATCAAGGCGAACCTGCCGACACCATCGGTGACGCATTGCTTCATCGGCGACGCCGCTTTCGATCGCGCCGCCTATGCCGATCGACAGCAGCTCATGGACGATCTCGCCCGGATCATGCGCGAGGAGATCGCCGATCTGGCATCGCGCGGCTGCACCTACCTGCAGATGGACGAAGTGCCGCTGGCGGTGATCTGCGATCCGAAGAACATGGAAGTGATCCGGCGGCGCGGAGACGATCCGAACGAGCTCATCGACCTTTATATAGACGCCATCAACAACTCGCTCCGGGATCGCCCGCCGGCCATGGCAGTCTGCGTCCATATGTGCCGCGGGAATATGGGACATGGCATGGCGAGCGGCGGCTACGAGCCGATCGCCGAACGCATGTTCAACCGGCTGAACGTGGACGGCTTCTTCCTGGAATACGATACGCCAAGGGCAGGGGACTTCGCTCCCTTGCGTCATCTTCCGAAGCCGAAGAGAGCCGTCCTCGGCTTGATGACGACGAAAAATCCCGAAGTCGAGAGCGCTGATTCCCTGAAACGCCGGATCGAGGAGGCGACGAAATATGTCGACCTCGACCGGCTATGCCTGTCGCCGCAATGCGGCTTTGCCAGCGTCCCGATGCGCGGTCGCGGCCTCACCATGGACGATGCCGAGCGAAAGCTCGCGCGGATCGTCGAGGTCGCCGATGATGTGTGGGCGGCGGCCTAAAGCTCCGTTCGGCGATGAGCCCCGTTCCCGCGCCTACGCATTGTCGGCGCACGGCCGTTGCTTGCATGAGCGCTGAGACGAGTGGCTACTGTTAAATCCGGATCGAGGTCAGGTTTTGACCGAGATGCTGCGATTGCGAGATGTGATAGCGTCTCCTGAGCGCGATTGAGCGGACTGCGTTCCTTCGGAAGGTGGGGATATCGCCGCTGCTCTTCGGCATGTTTTGGCATGGTCATAAGCAATGCGGCGCGGAGCCGCTCAGCATGGTGCCAATCGAGTTAGAGCCGTCGCGCCTGCCGTCTCAACGAGGTGTGTCCGCCATCGAGACAAGGAGGCCGGTGAATGGCTGCTTTCGAACGGCGCAAACCAATCGACCTTTACCGCCGACGCTTCATCCGCGCGGCGACGCTGACCGCGGCGGCCGCGCCCCTCGGGATCTTCCCCGTCCGTAGTGTCCAGGCTGCGGAAGCGACAACACCGCATCTGCCGACGATCAAGCGCGGGACGAATACATCCTTCCCGCCGCTGAAACAGATCGATGCCGGCCTCCTCAACGTCGCTTACGCCGAGCTCGGCTCTGCTAGCGGTCGGCCAGTTATCCTTCTGCATGGCTGGCCCTACGACATCCACAGCTTTGTCGATGTCGCACCGTTGCTTGCCGCGGCGGGCTACCGTGTGATTGTCCCCTATCTGCGCGGCTATGGCGCGACGCGCTTCCTTTCGAGCGATACGGTTCGCAATGGTCAGCCGGGCGCGGTCGCCGTCGACCTGATCGCCTTCATGGATGCGCTAAAGCTCGACCGGGCCGTGCTCGGCGCCTTCGATTGGGGAGCGCGCACTGCCAATATTGTCGCCGCGGTTTGGCCTCAGCGCTGCAAGGGCCTCGTTTCGGTCAGCGGCTATCTCATCGGCAGCCAGGAGGCCGGCAAGATTCCCCTACCGCCGAAAGCCGAGCTCGAATGGTGGTATCAATATTATTTTGCGACCGAGCGCGGCCGCGCCGGCTACGACAAATACCGCCACGATTTCTCGAAGCTCATCTGGCAGCTCGCCTCGCCGAAATGGCAGTTCGACGATGCGACCTTCGATCGCAGCGCGACCGCGTTCAATAATCCCGATCACGTCGCCATCGTTGTTCACAATTATCGCTGGCGGTTGGGTCTTGCCGAAGGCGAGGCCACATATGACGCGCTCGAAAAGCAGCTCGCCGCGGCGCCGCCGATTCCGGTGCCGGCGATCACGCTCGAAGGCGATGCCAATGGCGCGCCCCATCCCGAGCCCAGCGCCTATGCGAAGAAGTTCACGGGCAAGTATGCCCATCGGCTGATCAAGGGCGGTATCGGCCATAACCTGCCGCAGGAAGCACCACAAGCCTTCGCGCAGGCGATTGTCGATGTCGACGCTTACGGTTCGGCGTAAGAGCAAGGAAAACGCGACATGAGCGATAGCCAGCTCCACAGCGAAACGCCCATCGAGACTCAGAGAAGATGGAACATTGCCATGAAGCTCGAGGTGATCGTCATCCCTGTTTCGGATGTCGACAGGGCCAAGCGCTTTTACGGTGGTCTGGGTTGGCGGCTCGACGCCGATCTCGTGAAAGGCGACGCGTTTCGGGTCGTGCAGTTCACGCCCCCGGGCTCGCTATGCTCGATCATCTTCGGCACGGGAATCACGTCAGCGGTGCCTGGCTCGGTACAGGGGCTTCATCTCGTCGTGTCCGACATCGCGGCGGCACGGGCCGAGCTCATCGGGCGCGGTATCCAGGTGAGCGAGTTATTTCACGACGTAGGCGGTGTGTTCCACCATGCCGGACAAGAAGGTCGTCTCAGCGGTCCGGATGCGGCGCGGCACAGCTACGCCTCCTTCGCTTCGTTCAACGATCCGGACGGCAACGGTTGGCTATTCCAGGAGGTAACTGTGCGATTGCCCGGACGGGTCGATGAGGAGGATACGACGTTCACCTCGTCGACGGAGTTGGCGACCGCGCTCCGGCGCGCGGCGGCCGCACATGGTGAGCACGAGAAGCGGATCGGCCAGGCGGATGCAAACTGGCCCGACTGGTACGCCGAATACATCGTTCAAGAACAGGCCGGCAAGCCGCTGCCATCATGAGCAACAACTACGACGTCATCATTATCGGCGGCGGCTCGCCAGGCGAGCATTGCGCCGGCATGCTCGCGGATGGTGGTTTGCGAGTCGCACTCGTCGAGCGTGAGTTGGTTGGCGGTGAGTGCTCCTACTGGGCGTGCATCCCGTCGAAGACATTGCTGCGTCCAGGAGAGGCCGTCCATGCCGCGAACGATGCGGCGGCAAAAGCGCAAATCGAGGTCGAGGCGGCCCTTGCCTGGCGCGACTACATGGTGTCGAACTATTCGGACGCTAGCCAAGAGCGCTGGCTCGCCGAGCATGGGATCGACCTGCTTCGCGGTCGCGGCCGGTTGGCGGGGACGGGCGTGGTCGAAGTCGAAGGCATTCGCTACACGGCCGATCACGTCGTCATAGCGGCGGGTTCCGAGCCGATCATTCCGCCTGTGCCAGGCCTGCGTGACCTCGAGGGGGTCTGGACCAACCGCGAGGTGACCGGCATGAAGACCGTCCCCCGCCGTCTGCTCGTGCTCGGAGGCGGGCCGGTCGGCGTGGAGATGGCGCAGGCCGTTCGTCGCCTTGGCGGCGAAGTGGCTCTTATCGAGGCCGCGGCGTATATCCTGCCGCGCGAGCCTCAGCCTCTCGGCGACGCCCTTGGCGACGCCTTGCGCCGCGACGGCATCGAATTCGCTCTCGGCGTGCACGCAATCGCCGCGCAGCGTGATGGCGAGCGCTACTCCGTGCACCTCGACAATGGCCAGACGCTCAGCGGCGATTGCCTTCTCGTCGCCACCGGCCGGCGCCCGCGCGTCGATGGGCTCGGTCTTGAGACCGTCGACATCAAAGCCGATGGCCGCGGGATTCCGGTCGACGCGCGGCTGCGCGCCGGTGACCGCCTCTGGGCAATAGGAGATGTCAACGGCATTTGGCAGCTGACTCATGTCGGGAAGTATCAGGGCCGAGTTGTCGCCTCAAACATTCTCGGCGAGCAGCGCGAGGCGAATTACGAGGCCGTGCCGCGGGTGACCTTCACCGATCCGCAGGCAGCTTCTGTTGGCGCCGCCGAGGCCAGCTTCAGCGCGACGGTCCGCATATCGGAAGTATCGAAGACCGCCACCTATACGCGCGCCTACGACAAGTCGAACGGATTTATGACCTTGCTCAGCGATGGCGAGCGGCTGATCGGCGCATATGCGCTCGGGCCGGAAGCTGGCGAGTGGCTGCAGCAGGCGACACTCGCGATCAGAGCCCGCGTGCCGCTCGAGGTGCTGCGCGACACCATCCAGCCATTCCCCACATTCTCGGAGATCTACATCGCCGCGCTGACCGCGCTCCATCGCCAGATCACCGCAGCGCCGCGGCCGGGCGGGGCGACGACACGGACCTGATCGTCTGCTTTACGCCGATTGGCCGAATTCGAAAACGGCACGGGCCGCGTTGATCGATCGCAAAGAGCGCGCACCTTTTTGATATTCCCGGTTTACCGTTTTGATTGGCTTTCGCGACTGGTCGCGTCCAGCGCTGAGCCAAGGAGTTCGAATCATGGGTGCGATTCTCTTCAAAACGCTCTCGATCGTCTTCGCTTGCGTCGCGCTCGGCGCGAGCGCCTTCGCTCAAAGCGCAGCACAGGTCGGTGGGGCCACAGGCGAGAACAAGGCAGCACGCGAGGCGGTCGCGGCAGCCCCGAAGACAACGACGGCTGACCAGATCGAACACCACATCGTGAAGATCAATGGCACGCGTTTCCACTACGTGACAGCCGGGACCGGCGATCCGGTGTTGCTGCTTCCGGGCTGGCCGGAGAGTTGGATCGCTTGGCGTAAAGTTACGCCCTTGCTGGTCGGTGCAGGACGCCGCGTCGTGGTCCTCGATCCTCGAGGGTTCGGAGAGAGCGACAAGCCGGTGAGCGGTTACGATCTCGATACGGCCGCACGCGATCTGCATGGCTTCCTCGAAGTAGCCAATCTTGCGACCACGGGGGGAATCGACGTTCTGGCCCACGACGTCGGAACCTGGATCGCGCATGCCCATGCGGTGAATTATCCGGCGGATGTAAAACGACTGGTGTTGACGGAGTCGAATATTCCAGGCGTCACATCATTCGCTTCGACCGGAATTCCGGACGAGATGGCGAATCTGAAGAGCTGGCAATTCGCATTCAATCGGCTGAATGATCTGCCGGAAATCCTGGTTCAAGGACACGAGCGAGACTTCCTGACCTGGATATTCGCGACGAAGAGCACTCGAACCTACGCGATAGAACCGGCCGCTCTCGACGAATATGCGCGTCAATATTCTGCGCCCGGAGCGATGCGTGCTGGTTTCGCCTGGTACCGCGCAAATTTCGATGCGCAAGGCTTGGCACAGGCGAAGGCGCGCGCGGCCAAGCGACTGACGATGCCTGTTTTGGCGCTCGGAGGATCCGACGGGGTAGGCGACGCGCTCCGCGCGACCGTTGCCACCATCGGCGAGCGCGTGCAAGGAGGCGCGATTGGCATCGGGTGCGGTCACTTTCTCCCGGAGGAATGTCCTGAAGAATTGGTACGCGCTGTCACCAAGTTCTGGCAGTCGACGCCTGAGTGAACTGGCGACGAACGAGTGCGGTTGTGGAGCCACCGAAAGTCCGTGCTCAATGGAGAGCGGCCAATGGAAGGGGTCAAGCTTAGCCGCCGGCGTCTCATCGGCATGGCGGGCATGACGATCGCGGCTACTCAATTGGAGGCCATGAACGTCGCGAAGGCGCAGTCCAGTGCCGGAAGGGCGTTGTCGTCTTTCGTCAGGGCCACCACCTGGATCAATTCGCCGCCATTAACCGCCGCGGCGTTAGAGAAGAAAGTCGTCCTCGCCGATTTCTGCACCTATTCCTGCATCAACTGGCGGCGGCAACTCCCTTACATCCGAGCATGGGCCGAGAAATACAAGGATCTAGGTTTGATCGTGATTGGTATTCATACCCCGGAGTTTTCATTTGAAAAGAACATCGACAACGTCCGCTGGGCCATCAAAGACATGCGAATTGATTACCCGATCGCGGTCGACAACGACTATGCGATATGGCGCGCGTTCGGCAACAATTATTGGCCCGCTCTCTATTTCGTCGATGTGCGCGGACGTTTACGGCATTCCGTTTTTGGCGAAGGTCGATATGAACAGTCGGAGGCCGTAATTCAAAAGCTCCTCGCCGAGAACGGGATTGGCGGGATCGGGGAGGGACTTGTTTCGGTCGACGCGCGTGGCGCTGAAGCCGCCGCCGATTGGCGAGAGCTGAAGTCCGACGAAAACTACGTCGGCTATCGACGTACGGCTAATTTTGCATCTGCCGGGGCAACACCGGACCGACCTCGGGAATATTCCGTCCCTGCACGGCTAAGCCTCAATCACTGGGCACTTTCCGGTGATTGGATACTGGGCGGGGAGGCAGTCACGTCGAACCGGGCGAATGGGCGCATTGCATACCGCTTTCACGCCCGTGATCTTCATCTCGTCATGGGACCGGCAGCGCCAAACAAGCCTGTGCGGTTCCGCGTCTCGTTCGACGGACAAGCGCCTGGTGCCGCTCACGGTGTGGACGTTGACGAGGAAGGCAACGGCGTCGTTATCGAGTCCCGGATGTATCAGTTGATTCGACAGCCGGCTCCCGTAGTTGATCGGCAATTCGAAATCGAGTTTCTCGATGCAGGGCTTAGCGCCTTTTCGTTCACGTTCGGCTGAATCACGGCGCGAGCGTCCGATTGCGCTCCCACCGCTTGTCGACATGTGACAGGGGACACCAACTCGCACGCTTTCGGGTCTCGAGGGGTAATCGTTGCCGAGCGCAGCCTTTCTTGCGATCGATCTAACAGACAGGCTCCTGCGGTCCGCGCTCATTCCGAGCGAAAGTGCGGCTACAGGAATTTCCGGACGCATCTAACGAGAATGACTGATGACGCCAGGGGTGCGCCATTGGCTTTAATCACTACTTACTGGGCCATCCCCAGGGGCTTGGAAACCCGCGCCTCGACAAACCCAATCAGAGCCGCACCTTCGTCGACAGCAAAGCGCACACCGGTCACTCGTGTGGCGCGGCAAAGCCTTTGTCCGGTCGATCATCGATCCAATGGCGCCGATCTGGCGCAGCAGTGCGGCCAAGCGGCCGAAATTGGCATTGATCGGACGGCCGTATGTCCCGCCGGCTGCTCCTCAAAAAAGGGACGCAAAATCTACGGAGCAAAAATCTACGGAGGTAGATATGACGCGACAAATAACACTCGTCGGAGCATGCAAGGTTGCGATCCTCTTCGGCCTACTTTCGGCATCGGCCGCTTATGCACAGGGTGGCAATCCGCCGGGCTCCGATCTGAGCCCGGCCAAGTCGAATTGCAGTAGCCCCACCGGCTGCGCAAACTACGCGACGGGCAACGTAACGTCCCAGAATCCTGCCGCGGCAGCGAGCGGTTCATATTCGCCAACCGGCCCCGGCGGCGATCTCAGTCCGGCCAAGTCGAATTGCGATAGTCCCACCGGCTGCGCGAACTACGCGACGGGGAACCAAACCAAGGATAATCCAGCTCAGCCAAGCAGCGGCTCCGGCCAGCAGCAAAAGTAGTCGAATAGCACACGACGTCAGGAGCCAGTTGTCTTTGCGGAGGAGCGGATGGAGCGCATGAACGCGGCCTGGCATGGGCTGCTGATCGGGTTTCCCGTTCTCCTCGGCCATCTCGCATTAACGGCTGGCCTCCTCGTCGTGGGCCTCGGCATCTACGTTAAATTAGCGCCCTATCATGAAATCGCGCGCCTCCGGGAAGGCAACGTCGCGGCCGCGATCGTCTTCTCCGGACAGATGCTGGCCTTGGCGATCCCGCTGGCGGCCATGCTGGCGAACAGCGTCAACATGTCCGAGATCGTTTTATGGGGCGTGGTTACCGTTTTCCTCCAATTCATCGCGATCGTCTCGTTGCGATTGCTGCTGCCCGGGCTCCCCGCGCGCGTCGCGCGCGGCGAGATCGCGCCGGCGCTTGTCTATGCTTGCGGTCAAATCGTCACCGGATTGCTTAACGCCGCGGCTCTCTCCAGCTGAAAGCGCCGGAGATGAGCCGAATCCGTATCCTCGCGTTGGGTGCATTGATGCTGGCGCCGGTTGCTTGCGCTTTGCTCTTCGAACTCATCGGCGAGGGGACGTCTGGTAGCGTTGCCGCGACACATCTGGGGACAAATACCGCCCATCGAACGCAACTGACCTCCGATCTAATCCACCCTTCCATGGTTCCGACCGCTGAGCTGCCGCTCGTCGATATCACCACCGAGAAAATTCCGGAGGGCCTGACCGAACGCGGCACATCGTTCTACATCGGAAACGGCTATTGGTTTTCGGCCCGCCATGTCGTCAACACCGATTGCGCACGCATCATTCTGATCATCGCGGGCAAGAACGTCGACGCACAGATCGCCTATCTCGACGAAAGCGCCGATCTCGCGATTTTGCGCGCGACGGTGCCGTCTGTGCCGGCGCTGGCGCTCGGAAATCCGGACTCCGATCCGACCTATCTCGCTTATGCCTTTGGCTTTCCGCAAGGAAAGCTCGGCGGCACCGCCGACAACTATCTCGGACGCACGCGACTGAGGCTTGGTGGTCGCTTGATGGGGACCGCGCCGGTCCTTGCCTGGACCGAACTCGAGCGCTACCCGGCGGAACTCGATTCCCTAGCCGGCATCAGCGGCGGGCCGATCGTCGATGCGAACGGCTACGTTATCGGCATCATCGTTGCTGCATCGGTACGGCGCGGCCGCAATTACACGGTGGCTCCGGAAATTCTGCTCGACGCCGAGCGTCAAACACTGCGCGATTTATCGGATATCAAGCGGCACCCGGCGCGCGACGCGGTTAAGGCGCCGGTGGTCCTGGCCGACGCGGCGAAGGTGCTCGACCAAAACGCTCGCGTGGCGATCACCTATTGCATTCCGCGCTGAACCCGATGCGCGCGAATGACAACGCCTCACAATGGTCAAAGATTTGGTTGAGCGTAAGGATACAGGGCAATCACGGAGGCGTTCAATGACATCGGCCAAAACCACGCGCCGGGTGAAGAAGAAAACCATCCCGGTACCCGGCAAACTTACGGTGACGTTGAAGGTCAATGGCGTCGAACGGCAGCTCGAGCTCGCGCCATGGACGACGTTACTCGATGCCTTGCGCGAACATCTCGATCTCACCGGCACGAAGAAGGGCTGCGACCATGGACAATGTGGCGCCTGCACGGTGCTTGTGGACGGGCGGCGCATCAACGCCTGCCTCACTTTGGCTGTGATGAAAGATGGTGCGGAGGTGGTAACGATCGAAGGGCTGGAGCGGAACGCTGTTCTTCACCCGGTGCAACAGGCCTTTATCGATCACGACGCCTTCCAGTGCGGCTACTGTACGCCGGGGCAGATATGCTCGGCTGTTGCCCTCATCGCAGAAGGCAAAGCGAAGACCTCCGATGAGATTCGCGAGTTGATGAGCGGGAACCTCTGCCGTTGTGCCGCTTATCCCAACATCGTCGCGGCGATTCAGCAGGCCATGGATCAATCATGATCAATTTCCAGTACGTGCGCGCGAGCGATGTCATTGACGCGGTACAGCAGATCGCCGCCGATCCGGACGCGAAATTCATCGCCGGCGGCACGAATTTGATCGACCTTATGAAAGAAGATGTCGAGCGGCCGACGCGGGTGATCGACATTTCACGGCTCGAGCTCCGGGAAATCGAAGAGCTTTCCGACGGCGGGCTGCGCATCGGGGCGCTCGTTCCGAATTCCGATCTTGCCTACCATTCCTTGATCGAACGGCGCTATCCGATGCTCGCGAGCGCAATCTTGGCCGGTGCCTCGCCGCAGCTGCGCAACATGGCATCGACGGGCGGCAATCTGCTGCAGCGGACGCGATGCCATTACTTCTACGATCCAGCGACACCTTGCAACAAGCGCATGCCCGGCAGCGGCTGTTCCGCGATCGACGGCCACAACCGCATGCACGCGATCCTCGGCACGAGCGATGCCTGCATTGCGACGCATCCATCCGATATGTGTGTGGCGCTGGCGGCGCTCGAGGCGACGGTCCGCGTCACGGGTCCCACGGGCGAGCGCGTCCTTGCGTTTCGCGATTTTCATCGACTGCCGGGCGACCGGCCACAGCAGGACAACGCGCTCGCACGTGACGAGATCGTGACAGCGATCGACCTACCGCCGCGGGGATTTGCTGCGAACTATACCTATCTCAAGATCCGGGATCGCCACTCCTATGCATTCGCACTGGTCTCGGTTGCGGCCGCGCTCGAACTCGATGGCGAAACGATCACCGAAGCGCGGGTTGCGCTCGGCGGCGTCGCGCACAAGCCCTGGCGCGATATCGGGGCGGAAGCCGCGCTGCGCGGGCAGCCGGCCAACGAGGCGAGTTTCGGGCGAGCCGCCGACATGCTGTTGCACGGAGCGAAAGGCTACGCGCATAACGCGTTCAAAATCGATCTCGCGCGCCGCGCCACGATCCGCGCACTGACGCAAGCCGCGCGCGGTACGCCGCAATCGCAATCCGATAAAAGAATTCGGTGAACGCCATGGCTTCCTATATCGGCAATGCCATTCCCCGACTCGATGGACGCGCGAAGGTCACGGGCGCCGCAAAATACGCTGCGGAGTTCAATGTGCCGGGGCTCGTCTACGGCAGCGTCGTCACATCCACAATCGCCAAAGGACGGATTCGCGCAATCGATACGCGCGAGGCGTTGCGTGTCGAGGGCGTGATTGATGTGCTGACGCATGAGAACCGCCCGCGCATGGCGGAGAGCGACGATGCTTATACGGATGACGTCGCCGCTGAAGGGCGTCCTTTCCGGCCGCTCTATGATGACAGAGTCTTGTTTAACCTGCAGCCGATTGCACTGGTGCTGGCCGAAACCTCGGAGGCCGCCCGGTTCGCAGCCTCCCTCCTGCGTGTCGACTATGAGCAGGACGCGCATGTCACCGATCTTTTCGCTGCGCGCGACAAGGCCACGGCCGTGTCCCAAGATAGTTTTGCCCTGTCGCCGGCGAAACTGCGGGGAGACGCCGCGAAAGCCTTGGCCGCGGCCGCGCGCCGCCACGAAGCCGAATATTCCTCGCCGGTCGAACACCACAATCCAATGGAACCCTATGCCACGACTGTGATCTGGGAGGGGGGCGGGAAGCTCACGGTCCATGAAAAGACCCAGGGCGTTCAGAACGTGCAGCGCTATCTCTGCCGCGTGTTCGAGGCCAAGCCCGAGGATATTCGCGTCCTTTCGCGTTACGTCGGCGGCGCGTTCGGGAGCGGGCTGCGGCCGCAATATGCGGCGGTCCTCGCCGTTCTCGCCGCACGCGCGCTCAAGCGCTCCGTACGGGTGGTGTTGACGCGCCAGCAAATGTACGGGCTTGGTTATCGGCCGGCCACTATCCACCGGATCGCGCTCGCCGCAAAACTCGACGGCAGGGTCGATGCGATCACGCAGGAAGCGATCGCCATGACGTCGCAATATGAGGAATTCGCCCGTAAGGACACGATCTGGTCCGGTGCGCTCTACCAATCCGCTCACGCGCGCTACGCGCATGCGCTGGCGCGGCTCGATGTGCCGACGCCGTGCGATATGCGCGCGCCAGGCGCGGCGACCGGTGTCTATGCGCTGGAATGCGCGATGGACGAGCTCGCCGTGGCGCTGAAGCTCGATCCGCTGGAACTGCGGTATCGTGCCTATTCCGATCGCGACCAGAACGCGGGCGTGCCTTACACGAGCAAGGAGCTGCGTGAGTGCTACCGCCAGGGCGCGGAGGCGTTCGGGTGGGCCAAGCGCAATCCGGAGCCCCGAACGATGCGCGACGGGCGCGAGCTTGTCGGCTGGGGCATGGCGACCGGCGTTTGGGAGGCGCTCGATGTCCCGATCACGACGCGCATCGCGCTCAGCGCGAACGGCCATGCAGAGGTTGCATGCGCAACTTCGGATATCGGCACCGGGACGTATACCATTATGGGCCAAGTCACGGCCGAGATGCTCGGCCTGCCGCTCGAGAATGTCGACGTGAAGTTGGGCGATTCGACACTACCGCAATCGCCGGTCGAGGGCGGGTCCTGGATCGCGAGCTCGGTCTCGAATGCCATCGCCGCTACCTGTGCGATGATTCGCGAAGATTTGCTGAACTGGGCGCGGCAGATTCCGGGATCGCCGCTCGTCGACGCTAAGCTGGAAGACGTTGCGCTTGTCGATGGTAGCCTTGCGTTGAAGGGGGATACGCATCGCGCCGTATCGATTGCCGATGCGATGCGGCAGGGCGGAGCGGACCGAATCGAGCATCAAAAATCGCTCAGCCCGAGCGACGATGGTAAGCATGCACGCAACACGCATTCGGCGATCTTCGCCGAGGTGAAGGTGGACGAGCAGCTCGGCGTGATCCGCGTCACCCGTGTCGTCAGCGCGGTCGCGGCAGGGCGTATTTTGAATCCGGCGACCGCGAGAAGTCAGGTCATGGGAGGCGTTGTCTGGGGCATAGGCATGGCGCTGCACGAGGAGACGCTCATCGATCACAAATTCGGCCGGATCATGAATGCCAATATCGCCGAATATCATGTGCCCGTGAATGCCGACGTACATGACATCGATGTGATTTTCGTCGCCGAGCCCGATGCCATCATCAATCCGCTCGGCATCAAAGGTCTGGGAGAAATCGGAATCGTCGGTGTCGCCTCGGCCGTTGCCAACGCCGTCTACCATGCGACGGGAAGGCGTGTTCGTGATCTGCCGATCACGCTCGACAAGTTGTTGGGTTAAGGAACCGGTCGAAGCAGGCGCGCGCAAAATCGGGCAGCGCGCGCACCGCCACAGCAAACATCAGGGAGGGCCTTCCCCGCGGCCTTCGTGTATTTGTCTGTCGAGGGCCCTTTTAACAAAGTCTACGGAATCGATTGCGGCTTCAAGCCGAAGGCGAAACTGCTCGGTCGCTTCTTTCATCGGCGCCGGCAGGCATCCCCAATAGTTGATAACCTGACCCATCGCTTCTTCGACAGTGCCCAGCATTTCCTCTATTGCAATTTCACGATAGGTTTTCGTCATAACGCTGTCGCCCTTTTTCCAGCGTTGTTGCACTAGCCGCGCACGAACGCGAGAAGGTCATCATTAACGACGTCGGCTTTCGTCGTAAGCATCCCATGCGGGAAGCCGGGATAGATCTTCAGCGTCCCCTGCTTGAGCAGCTTGACCGACAGCAGAGCGGCGTCCTCGTATGGAACGATCTGGTCGTCGTCCCCGTGCATGACGAGCGTGGGCACGTCGATGCTCTGGAGATCCTCGGTGAAATCCGTCTCCGAGAACGCCTTGACGCCGTCATAATGGGCCTTTGCACTGCCCATCATGCCTTGCCGCCACCAATTATCGATGACGCTTTCGAGCGGTTTCGCGCCCGCCCGGTTGAACCCGTAGAAAGGGCCGGCCGGAAGGTCGCGATAGAACTGAGAGCGGTTCGCCGCCAAGCTCTTGCGCAAGCCGTCGAATACCTCGATCGGCAGGCCGCCGGGATTCTTCGGCGTCTTCACCATGAGCGGCGGCACCGCGGACATCAGCACCACCTTTGCGACCCGGCCCTTGCCATGGCGCGCGACGTAGCGGGTTGCTTCTCCGCCGCCGGTGGAGTGGCCGATGTGAACGGCCTCGCGCAAATCCAAATGCTCGACGACTGCCGCGGCATCGGCGGCGTAGTGATCCATGTCGTGTCCGTCCGATACCTGGCTCGAACGCCCGTGACCGCGCCGATCGATGGCCACGACCCGGTAGCCATGCTGGAGGAAGAACAGCATTTGGTTATCCCAGTCATCGGCGCTCAGCGGCCAGCCGTGGTGGAAGACGATCGGCTGACCATGGCCCCAATCCTTGTAGAAGATCTGAACGCCGTCCTTCGTGGTGATCGTGCTCATGCTCTCGATTCCTTTCTCGGAATACGCGTGAGAGGCGGCTCAAGCGAGGTGTCGCAGATGGTCGAACGTCACCGCGCCTAAATTTCACAATCGCGATCTGCGGCCCGGTCGACACCCCGACCCGGGATCACTGCATGAACCAGCCGTGACTGACCACGAGCGATTGCCCGGTTAGCGCGTTTGAGTCGAAGCTCGCAAAGAACAATGCCGCCGCAGCGACGTCTTCAACCGTCGTGAACTCGCCGTCGACTGTGTCCTTCAGCATCACATTCTTGACGACTTCTTCTTCGGAGATGCCGAGCTCCTTGGCTTGTTCCGGAATCTGCTTATCGACAAGCGGCGTGCGAACGAAGCCGGGGCAGATGACATTGGCGCGCACATTGTGTTTCGCGCCCTCCTTGGCCACGACCTCAGCGAGACCAATGAGGCCGTGTTTCGCCGTGACATACGGCGCCTTCAGCGGCGACGCCTCTTTGGAATGGACCGAGCCCATATAGATGATGCTGCCACCGCCCTGCGCGTACATATGGTGCAGGCAGGCGCGTGTCGTCAGAAACGCGCCGTCGAGGTGGATCGCGAGAAGTTGCTTCCATTTGTCGAATGGGAATTTCTCGAGCGGATACACGGTCTGGATTCCCGCGTTGCTGACAAGCACATCGATCCGCCCGAAGGTGGCGGCGACCTTCGCGATGCCGGCCTCGACCTGCTCTTCGTTGGTCACATCCATGCCAACGCCCAGCGCATGCCCCGCGCCGCCGAGTTCGCGCGCGGTTGCGTCCGCACCTTCCTGGTTGAGATCGGCGATGGCGATTTTCGCGCCTTCGCGTGCGAAGGTTTGGGCGATTTCCTTGCCGATACCGCTCGCGGCACCGGTGATGACGGCGATCTTGTCCTTCAAGCGCATGGTGCTGCCTCCGGGCGAACGATCAGACGATACGAATCATCGTGCGAGATAGTCGAAGGCGACTTTCCCCAATCCCAAGGTCAGATCGCAAAGGATGTGCGTTGCCGAAACGAATTCGAGCACGGGCAATTCGGCGACGGGCGCCAACGCGTGTGGGGTGAGCGATAGGGAGCCAGGTCCCGTCCACGCGCCTTTGAGATTGACGTCTTCGAGATAGTATTCGACGATCTCGCAAATCCGCGGCGAGCCGTCGACATGTGGAATGATCTTCAGCAGAAAATTCGGCGCGCTGAGCGAAGCCATGATCGCGGCGCGATCGGCTTCGCGGTGCTTGTAGCCCATCGTGCCGGTCGCAACGCGTACGGGACCATAGTCGAGCGTTCCCACCAGCGTGTCGATCTCCGTATGCAGCTTCGGCTCGGCGAGCTTTTTGGGAAATCCCCAGAGCTCGCGGCCTCCGGCGATCGGCCCTTCGTCGTTCAAGAACATGCAATGGCTGTAGCCGCCCTTGCGGCCATTCAGTGAAACCGGAATGACTTGCCCGGTCTCCGTGTAGTCGCCGAAACCCGTGGAGTTGGGCATGCGAATGAACTCGTACTTGACGAGCGGCGCATCGATTTCGAGCGGTTCGGGCACGAGCGCGCGCAGCTTTTCGGGATCCGTGCGATAGGTGATGATCAGAAATTCGCGATCGACGAAGCGATAGGGACCGGGCGGATATGCGGGGCTCGTCAGCGGCATCGCGAACGCCTTCTCGCGGACCTCTTGTTCCCTCATAGCTGCACCCTTTCGATTTGTCGCGCTTCCGCACCGGCGGTTAGCCGACCCTCGCCGAAGTCGAACGCCTGGAAGCCTGCTTTGGCCTTGGGCCGCTCGAATATCTCTTTGTGACTCAGCGCCCAAACCGCATCGGCGTGACCGGTGCGCCAATGCTCACCCATGCTCAAGCGCGAGAATTCGTAGTCCTTCGAGTTTCCCTCGTAGGGTTTCGAGCGATAGATCAGCTGGACGAGGTTGTAGACCTTGAGCTCCGCGAATTCGGCGAGTTGCTTGATGTCATTAGGCATGCCGACGCCGTCGGGCAGTGCGGCCAATAGCATGGCCAAGGCTGCACGAATGTGCTGCAGATGTTTCAAGCGGTCGCTGCTGGCGCGAGTCCGGCTCGAATACATGATCTCCTTTTGCCGGATCGCCACTTCGGTCAGATCGCGCGGAAACTTTCCGCGCGAGCTCCACAAATCGACTTGAAAGATCAACATGCTTTGCCGCGGCTCGTAGTCGACGACCCACTGCAGCGGCGCGTTTGAGACGACGCCGCCATCCCAATATTGCTCGCCGTCGATCTCGACCGCGGGGAAGCCCGGCGGCAGCGCGCCGCTGGCGAGGATGTGCTCGGCGCGGATTTTGTGAGTCTCGGTATCGAAATATGTGAAGTTGCCGGTGCGCACATTGACGGCGCCGACGCTGAGTCGTGTCTCTTTGGAATTGATACGCTCGAAGTCGACGAGGCTTTCGAGCGTCGCTTTGAGCGCCGTGGTGTCGTAAAAGCTGGTCGCTTCGGGCGAGCCCGGACGAAACATCCACGGGGGCGGCACGCGCGGCTGGAAGAAACCAGGCGCCCCCGCGACAAGGGCCTGAAACGCGCTCAACTGATCGAACACTGCATGAAATTGTTCGTTGTTCGGCGCGAACGCGCCGTCGCTGAACCACGGATCGGGCCAAGTGTAGAGCGGGCTTGCGGTGATTCGCTCCCAAAACGAGCGCAGCCTCTCGAGCCGCTTTCCCGGCGGATTGCCGGCGATGATCGCGGCATTGATCGCACCGATCGAAATGCCGGCGATCCAGGAGGGACGAATATCGGCCTCCTCGAGCGCCTGATAGACGCCGCCTTGATAGGCGCCGAGCGACCCACCGCCTTGAAGGAGCAGTGCTATGCAATCGAAGGGTTTCGATGAACGCTCATACTTCGGCATCAGCGCGAGCTTTCTTCTGCGGCGGCTATCGAGGTGCGCCTGGTGTCTGAAGTTCGCCGCGGCAGGCGCGGCGTCATTCGTCTCGTGCGTGTCCACGGCGGTTATGCACTGCGTTTACTTGGGCCATGCCAAGACGTGCGCGAAAGACCAAAGGCGACTTACATCGGGTTCAAAAAGAGCGTGATCCGCTCAATCGCGCGCCACGAAAACACTATCACATGTCGCGCTAGCTTGGTCTCGGATTTCGCATTCTGCACGTAGGGTCGAACCCCGAACTCGATGAGGATTTAACCGTACCGATTCGTTTTGGAGGAATGCGAATGATAGCCTCGCATCAACGCTCGAGCGCCAACACAACGATCTGGCTCGCATCGCGTGATGCGTTTCTGAGCAGTGCTTCCATGCTCGTCATCAGAGCAGATGATCATGAGCATCTGGGATCGCATCATGGTGCCGATGAAATCGGGAAAGATCGCTTGGCGCGAATCTATCGATAAGCACTTACGACAATCGATTGCGTGCCGCGATCACCGACACAATCGAGCGTGAATTTTCAGGCGGGGCGTTTGGCTTTGAGCGCAGCCTCAGCGAGGGCTCGGCGAACGTGGACGACAGCCATCTTTCGCTTGTATTGGGACGAGCCGCGGAAATCCGCGATCGGATCGATGGCATCCAGCACCAAAGGTGCTGCTTCGTGGAAAATCTTCTCATCGGCCGCCTTGCCGGATAGTGCCGCTTCGACCGCCGCAGCGCGTACCGGCACCGTGGCAGCAGCGCCAAGCGCCACGCGTGCGTCTCCGATCGTGCCGTTTCTATCGAGTGTAATTCGTGCCGCGACCGAGACGGTGGCGTAGTCGTCCTGCGTCGCAGGCAGGAATTTGAGGAAGGCCGTGCCGTTGCCGGCAGGCTGTTGCGGGACCAGGATCTCGGTCAAGATCTCATCGGGCTCGAGTACCGTTTCGAAATAGCCGGTGAAGAACTGTTCAACCGGAATTCTGCGCTCGCCGCGCTGAGAGCGCGCGACGATCTGCGCATCGAGGGCGATGAGTGCAGGGGGCGTATCGAGGTTGGGATCGGCATGTGCCATCGCGCCGCCGAGCGTCGCCATGGATCGGATCCGCACGGTCGCGACGTGACCGCAAGCTTCGGCTAGGAGCGGTGCGGTGCGGCGGACCTGCGGCGATGTCTCGATTGCGCCGAGCGTCGCGAGCGCGCCAATTCTCAAGCCGCTATCTTCGGTGAAACCGGTCAAGGGCTTCAGCGCGCGCAGGCCGATCACGAAGGCCGGTCGCACCAGACGCTGCTTCATAAGATTGATGAGCCCCGTGCCGCCGGCGATGAGTTTTGCCTCTTCGCCATGCTGGGCCAATAGCGCAAGCGTCTCATCGAGGCTCGAGGGTTCGACATAGGTGAAGGGGATCACGTCACTCCGCCCCCGCGGCCGCCGCAATCGATTCGATGATTTTGTAATAGCCCGTGCAGCGGCAGAGATTGCCCATCATCCAATGCTGGATTTCCTCGCGCGAGGGATGCGGATTGGCCTCGAGCAGCGCCTTTGCAGCGAGGATTTGGCCCGGCGTGCAGATGCCGCATTGAAATCCGCCATGCGCGAGAAAGGCCTC
>Ga0134125_10001222_pt1 | contig 31904 bp, 22 predicted proteins | sample KB31751_FD_96464 | JGI IMG/M metagenome (GOLD analysis project Ga0134125, IMG submission 96464) | Terrestrial soil microbial communities with excess Nitrogen fertilizer from Kellogg Biological Station, Michigan, USA - KB3-175-1 | ecosystem: Environmental > Terrestrial > Soil > Unclassified ... | reverse complement strand
GAAGCCGTCGCCCAACAAGTTCGGCCAGGCGTACCTCGAGGAGTTCGAAGGCGGCCTCGCGCGCTCGATCCAGCTGGCCGACAACGCATGGCACTGGGGCAGCATCCCGACCTCGACGCGCGGCGTCGAAGGACTGGGGTTCGGCGCCCAGTTCGACACGACGCAGGCGGCCTTCATGACGTGGCAGAGCCTGCCGTACAACGTGCGGAACGGGCAGTACGTCCCGATTCAGTTCCTGCCGACCGAGATCGATCCCACGCTCCGGGTCGTGGGCCAGGCGCAGGCCGCCGAGCCGGTGCTGTGGCTCATGCTCAAACCGGACACCGTGCTCGGCCTCGCGAACAACACGCCGGGCTCACCGTCGTTCGGACTGCCGAACTGGGTGCGGCCGCATCAGGACGCGCCGCGCTGGCGCTCGATCACGCAAAATCTCTCGGCGACGGGCGTCGATCTGTCGCGCGTCGAGTTCCTCGAGTTCTGGGTGTGGGAAGATCCGCAGCGCACCGCGCGCGCCGCCGGGACGACCGTGGTGTTCGACTTCGGCAGCGTTTTCGAAGATGCGTTCGCGATCGTGCCGACCTCGTTCACGGTGAGTCCCGAGAACGACACGACCTATTCGGGGGGGCGGCGCGCGGGCGTCGGCCGGCTCGACACGGAGCGGGATCCGGTGACGCAGACCTGGAGCGCGTCGCTCGACGACGAAGGCATGCTGTCCGATTTCGTCACCAACATCTTCGACGCCACCACCAGCCAGCCGGTCGACACGCTGCCGCTCTGCTCCGCCACCGAGAACGGCCAGCTCGTGCCGTACGCATTCGGCGACATCCGCTCGCGCTGCGGGCGCCACAACAACGCGATCGATACCGAAGACCAGGACGGCGATTTCACGCTCGACAGCGTCAGCGGCGTGCGGACGGCGGAAAATTTCGTGCGCTACGTCTTCCCGATCGGCGACGAGCGCTTTTTCGTGCGCGAAGGTGGCGGCTTCGCGGGCGCCAAGTGGCGGTTGTATCGCATTCCGTTCCGCATGGACACGCTCCAGATCGGCTCGCCGCAGCTGCGCCAGGTCCAGTCCCTGCGCATGACGATCGTCGCGCCGTCGGGCAATACGGGGGCGCCCGATCCGCAGGTGTACTTCGCGCTCTCGCGCGTGCACCTGATCGGCAGCTCCTGGGTGAAGCGCGCCGACACGCCGCTGCCCGGGATCGGCGGGGAGCGAGGCACGGGGACCGGCGAGGTCATCGCGTCGGTGGTGAGCACCGAAAACCGGGACCTGGGCTATACGCCGCCGCCCGGGGTGTTCGATCAGGCGGGCCGGCGCGACGCCACGTTCCAGCTCACCTCGTCGGAAGTGAATGAGCGCTCGCTGCGACTGCTCGCGAGCGGGATGGACAAGGGCGAGCGCGCGGAAGCCTATCTGCGCTTCACCACGGAAGGCGACAAGAACTTCCTCAAGTACAAGAGCCTGCGCGTGTGGGCGCGCGGGCGCGGTCCCGGCTGGGAAGACGGCGATCTCGAGTTCTTCATCAAGGCGGGGAAAGACCAGGACAACTTCTACATGTATCACACGCCCGCGCGCACGATCTCCTGGGAGCCCGAGGTCGCCGTACAGTTCGAGCGCTGGCTCGTGTTGCGCGCAAGGATCGAGCAGCGCTGGCTGTCGGGCGACACAGCGCAGGTCTATCCAGGCTGTCCCGATTCCACATTGGTGCCGCACGACGGCGCGTACATCATGTGCGACGGGCCGTACATCGTGCACATCCGCGATCCCGGGAGCTCACCGCCCAACCTCGCGCGCGTGCAGGAAATCGCCGCGGGCATGTGGCGGGTGCAGACCGGCGTAGTGATCGACCAGGCCGAGCTCTGGGTCGACGACATCCGGCTCGGCGACGTGGTGCAGGAGACGGGCGCCGCCGGCGCGCTCGATCTCGCGATTGCCGCGGCCGACGTGGGCGATCTCGCCGTCAGCCTGCAGCGGCGCGACGGGCAGTTCCGTCAGCTGACTGAGGATCCGTCGTACATCACGAACAGCGCCGCGAACGTCAGCGGCACACTGCGGCTGGACCGGTTCCTGCCGGAGCGCTGGGGGCTCTCGCTGCCGGTGTCGTTCCAGCGCGTCGTGACCGGAAGCGATCCGTTCTACCTCGATCAGACGGACATCCGGGCGGACGCGCTGCCGGGGGTGCGCACCCAGGGCTCGAACGCGTCGAACTATGCGTTCGCCGCGCGGCGCGTGCGGCTGGCGAGCCGAGGCCTGTCGCGCTGGCTGCTCGATCCGATGTCGCTCGCCGGTTCCTACACGTCGGGCGACACGCGCACCAACCTGTCGCGCGCGACCGCCTCGAGCTACGCGGTGAACTTCGGCTACGACTTCGCGCCGAATCCCGCCGTGCTGCACCTGGGGGGCGTCGGACTCCGGCTGAACCCGTCGCGGATCCGGTTCCGCTCGGGCTGGACCGGCAGCGACGCGGAGCGGTTCACCTACCTCGTGCCGATCGAGCTGCCCGGCGACACCGCGCAGCCCGCGCTGTCGCAGACGCGCTACTGGCTGAACTCGGCCGGCGTGCAGCTCGCGCCGGTGACGGGCCTGCAGGCGGGCTTGGACGTCGTGTCGACGCGCGACCTGCGCGACTACGGCGACTCGACCACGATGGGCCGAGTCATCAAGTCCGAGAGCGCGACGCTGTTCGGAAGGGACATCGGCATCGAAGCGTCGCGCTTCCTGAATACGAACCTGACCTTCACGCCGCGGCTGGTCGCCATTCGGCCCAGGCTGTCGGTCGGGACGTCATTTTCGATGACCAGGGACCCCAACGCGCGCGATCCCGTCCGCGAAGCCGGTGACACGGCCGGCTCGTTCCACGTGCCCGCGGCATTCAGCAATCAGCGCCGGATCGAGGCGGGCGCGCAGCTCGACCTCGGCCGCATGGCGCGCGGCGTGCTGGGCGACTCCACGGCGCTGGCGCGCGCGTTCGCGCGGATCACCGGCGTCGATCTGTCCTACAGCAGGCAGCAGGGCTCGGTGTACAGTCGCGCGGCAGGCGCGCCGCCGCCGCGCTATCAGTTTGCCTGGGGCGACTTCGACTCGTTCCGCGAAGTCGACGGGTTGCTTGCGGCGTCGGCCACGCAATCCACGACGCTGACGACGAGTGGCGCGGTGATTCTGCCGCTCGGGCTGCGCGCGAACGCGGCGTTCCGTCACACCGACGGGGTAGGCTGGACGCTGCGATCCGACCAGCAGGTCCCGCTGCGCAGTGACGTGCGCGAATGGCCCAGCGGCTCGCTCACCTGGTCGATCACGCCGTCGCGCCGGAACCTCGGCCGCGTCCTCACGTCGATCAGCGCGCGCGCCGGTTACCGGGAGGCCGAGTCGGTCATCGAGCAGCCCACGTTCGGAGCGCCGGCGGGGGTCACCCTGACGACGACGAACGACCGCACGTTTACGCCGTCCGCGTCGCTGGGGTGGATCGGTGGAGTCTTCACGAATCTCGACGTGTCGCGCAGCTCCTCCGACCGCGTGAACGCGGGCAATCTGTTCCGGACGGTGCGAAACGCGCAGAATGGAACGCTCGCATTTTCGTTCCGCCCGCCCGGCGGCTTCCGCTCGCTCGTGCGGACCACGGCGGTGTATTCGCTGGCGACGAACAGGACCTGCTTGAAGCGCACGGGGACCGAGAATTGCGTGCCCTACGTGGACAGCCGGCAAACCCAGGCTCAGCTTACCATGGACACGGATTTACCCAAGAACATGAGCGCGGGACTGCAAATGGCGTACGTTCTCAACGAAGAGCGGCAGACGAACCGGAAGATTTCCCAATTCGGCGTAACGGCGTTCATACAACTCTCGGCGAGTGTGGGGCAATTGCGATGAGGCCGATGGTGAAGGAGGGTGGAGGATGGTGGAGGGTATCGAGGGTGATGCTCTCGAGCCTGCTGCTCGTCGCATGCCAGGCGCGCGCCGGCGGCGGCAAGCCGTCAGGTCCGCCCGAGTTCAGCGGCTCCGGCGCGTTCAAGTACGTCGAGCAACAGCTGGCGTTCGGGCCGCGCATTCCGAACACGCCCGGACACGTCAAGACGGGCGATTGGCTCCTGGCCGAGCTCCGTGCGCGCGCCGATACCGTGATCGTCCAGAGTTTTCAGCCGAAGACCAGCAAGGGGCAAACGCTCAAGCTGCGCAACTTCTTTGCGCGATTCCGCCCGCAGGCCACCGATCGCATTCTGTTCGTCGCGCATTGGGATACGCGGCCGTTCGCCGACAAGAGCGCGAACCTGGGGCAGCAGCGGCTGCCGGTGCCCGGCGCGAACGACGGCGCGTCAGGCGTCGCGGTCCTGTTGGGCGTCGCCGACGCGCTCAAGGCCAAGCCCGCGACCGTCGGCGTCGACTTGCTCTTTGTGGATGGGGAAGACTACGGCGATTTTGCGGATTCCACCGAGACGCTGCTCGGCGCGCGCTATTTCGCGCAGCACTTGCCGGCGGGGTACACGACGCTCTTCGCGGTCTTATTCGACATGGTGGGCGATCGGGATCTGCAGATTTTCCAGGAAGGCTATTCGGTCCAGAACGCGCCCGAGGTGGTGCAGCGCGTGTGGCAGACCGCCGATCGCCTCGGGTACCGGAATGTCTTTGTCAGTCGAGTCAACCAGACGCTCACCGACGATCATGTGCCGTTGCAGGCCGCCGGAATTCGAGCGATTGACGTGATCGATTTCGACTTCCCCTATCACCACACCACCGAAGACACCATCGACAAGGTGAGCGCCGAGAGTCTGCAGATAGTTGGTAACGTCGCCGTTGCATTGATACGTCAATAACGAGGTCGTAGGGCATGTTGGCGGCGTGGACGACCGACGCGCCGCCCTCCTGCTCGCGTGCCTGGCTTTGGCCGGCGCCGGCGTCCGCTATTTTCTCTCTCCGGCCCCTTCGACCCCGCCCGGCGACGTTCAACTCCAATCCGCGTCGTCTCCCCGACCTCACGGGTTGCAAGAGACAGCGCGACGCGCGGCGCAGCTGTCCCGCCCGCTGCTGCCGGGGGACCACATCGATCTCGATGACGCAGACGTGAGCGAAATCACACGCTTACCTCGCGTCGGTCCGGCACTGGCCCAGCGCATCGTCGCGTGGCGCAATGAGCACGGTCCATTTGGCAGCCTTGCCCGCCTCGACAGCGTCTCGGGCGTGGGACCGGCGCTACTCAAAGCAATTCAACCGTTTGTGTCTTTTTCAGGCGTTCCGGCCCCGAAACCTTGAAAAAGGCAGGGCAGAAACACATGTTAGTCCCCTCATTTTCAATGAGTTGCGTACGGCGAGCGTTGCCCTTACCCAAGACAAGCTCGGTGAGATTCTCGTCCGCGAGGGTCTCATCACCCAGGAACAGCTCAGGAAAGCCCTACTGGAGCAGAAAAACTCCGGTATGCGCCTCGGCTATACCCTGGTCAAACTGGGCTTTATAGAAGAAACCGAGGTCAGCAAAATGCTGGCCCGGCAGTATCGCATGCCCGCCGTTGATCTGTCGCGGTTCGAGGTCGACCCCAAGATCCTGAAGCTGCTGCCCCCGGACATTGCCACCAAGCACACCGTCCTTCCCCTCAAGCGCGAAGGCCGGACGCTGACGGTCGCCATCGCCGATCCGAACAACGTGACGGCGATCGAGGACATCAAGTTCATCACGCGCTGCGACGTCTTCCCGGTGATCGCGGGCGAGTACACCCTCCGCAACGCGATCGACCGCTACTACCAGCAGTCGGACGCGCAGCTGCAGAGCCTGCTGAAAAGCGTCGAAGCGGAAGGGGAGGACCTCGAGGTCGTCGAGGATCAGGAGGACGAGGACGTCAAGGCGCAGGACCTGGCCGACGACGCGCCGGTCGTCAAGCTGATCAACGGTCTGCTCACCGACGCGGTGAAGCGCGGCGCCTCCGACATCCACATCGAGCCGTTCGAGCACGAAATGCGCGTGCGCTACCGCGTGGACGGGGCGCTCCAGGAAGTGATGAAACCGCCGGTGAAAATGCGCGCCGCACTGACGTCGCGCGTGAAAATCATGGCGCAGCTGAACATCGCCGAGCGCCGCGTGCCGCAGGACGGCCGCATCAAGCTCAAGATGGGCACGCGCGTCATCGACTTCCGCGTCTCCACGCTGCCCGTTTTGTTCGGCGAAAAGATCGTGCTGCGTATTCTCGACAAGGGCAACCTGACGCTCGACCTGAAGACGTTCGGCTTCGAAGCGCGGGCCGAGCAGGATCTGCTCAAGGCGATCGAGAACCCCTACGGCATGGTGCTGGTGACGGGGCCGACCGGATCGGGCAAGACGACGACGCTCTACTCGGCCCTTTCGCGGATCAATCAGATCGACGTGAACATCATGACGGCCGAGGATCCTGTCGAGTACAACCTGCTCGGCATCAATCAGGTGCTGGTGCGCAACGAAGTCGGCATGACGTTCGCGGCCGCGCTGAAGGCGTTCCTGCGGCAGGACCCAAACATCATCATGGTCGGCGAGATCCGCGACCTCGAAACGGGCTCGATCGCGATCAAGGCCGCGCTCACGGGACACCTCGTGCTCTCGACGCTGCACACGAACGACGCGCCGTCGACGATCACCCGCATGGTCGACATGGGCATCGAGCCGTTCAACGTCGCGAGCGCCGTGAATCTGATCGTCGCGCAGCGGCTCGTGCGGCGCATCTGCAAGGAGTGCAAGCAGCAGCACGAGTACACGGCCGAGGAGATGCACGCCTTCGGCATCGATAAAAAGGAAGGACCGTTCTCCAAAGGCGCGGGGTGCGACACCTGCGCCGGCACCGGCTATCGCGGTCGCCAGGGCCTCTATGAGGTCATGGCGCTGACGAGCCCCTTGCGCCGCGAGATTCTGAAAGGCGCTTCGACGGAAGAGCTGCGCGATCTCGCGGTGAAAGAGGGCATGTTGACGCTGCGCATGGACGGCATGATGAAGGTGAAGAAGGGCATTACCACGCTCGAAGAAGTCGTCAAGGAAACCGCGGCCGGATAAGGAGAAGGACGTATGCCAATCAACCTTCGGGCCCTGCTCGAGGAAATGATCGAAAAGGATGCGTCCGACCTGCATCTCGTGGCGGGCGAGCGCCCCAAAGTCCGGGTGGACGGCGACATCGTGAGCGCGTCGAGCGAGGAAGTCCTGACGCCCAAGGACACGCTCTCGCTCGCGTACTCGGTCCTCACGGAGAACCAGAAGAAGCGCTTCGAGACCGAGAGCGAGCTCGACTTCTCCTTCGGCATCCAGAACCTGGCCCGCTTCCGCGGCAACGTCTTCAAGCAGCGCGGCTGCGTCTCGGTGGTGATCCGCCAGATCCCGTTCAGCGTGAAGACGTTCCAGGAGCTCGGCCTGCCGCAGGTCGTGGCGCAGCTGGCCGACCGGCCCCGCGGCCTGGTGCTCGTGACCGGGCCGACGGGCTCCGGCAAGAGCACGACGCTGGCCGCGATGATCGACAAAATCAATAAAGAGCTGAAGGGCCACATCATCACGGTGGAAGACCCGATCGAGTTCATCCACCGCCACCAGTCGTGCATCGTCAATCAGCGCGAGGTGGGCACCGACACCAACAGCTTCCAGGCCGCGCTCAAGTACGCGCTGCGCCAGGACCCCGACGTCGTGCTGGTCGGCGAAATGCGCGACCTGGAGACGATCCAGGCGGCGCTGACGATCGCGGAGACCGGCCACCTGGCGTTCGCCACCCTGCACACGAACTCCGCGGCCGAGTCGATCAACCGTATCATCGACGTGTTCCCGTCGCACCAGCAGTCCCAGGTACGCGCCCAGCTCGCGTTCGTGCTCGAGGGCGTGTTGACGCAGACGCTGCTGCAGCGGGCCAAGGGACGCGGCCGCGTGATGGCCGCCGAGATCATGATCTGCACGCCCGCGATCCGGGCGCTGATCCGCGACGACAAGGTGCACCAGATCGAGTCGTCGATGCAGGCGGGAAAGAAGTACGGCATGCAGACGTTGAACGACGCGTTGTACCAGCTGTACATGGGACGGGAAGTCACGAAAGACGAGTGCCTGCGTGTGACGTCGAAGCCGAACGATTTTCTGCGTTCGATCGGCGAGGCGCCGCCGGATGACAGGGAAATCCCCACTCCGGCACAGGCGGCGCAGGCTGCTCAACCTAAAGTCGGTGTGCGGAGGTAGGTATGCCGGTTTTCGAATACACGGCGCGGAACCTCAAGGGCGATCTCGTCAAGGACAAGATCGACCTGGCGACGCGCGACGACGTCATCGCGCACCTGCGCAAGAACCGCATGGTGGTCGTGCAGGTCCGCGAAGCCAAGGCGAAGGGCGGCGGGCTCGCCGATCTCTTTAAGGCGGGCGTGAAGACGCGCGACGTCGTGATCTTCACCCGCCAGTTCGCGACCATGATCAACTCCGGCCTGCCGCTTGTGCAGGCGCTCGACATTCTGTCGCAGCAGACCGAAAACAAGATTCTGGCCGACGTCACGCGCCAGGTCGTGTACGACGTCGAGAGCGGTCACACGCTCGCCGACGCGCTGCGCAAGCATCCGAAGGCGTTCACCGATCTGTACGTCAACATGGTCGCCGCGGGTGAAGCGGGCGGTATTCTCGACACAATTCTGCTCCGCCTCGCGACGTTCCTGGAAAAGAACGACGCGATCGTACGCAAGGTGAAGGGCGCGATGATCTACCCCGCGGTGATTTTCTCGGTCGCGGGTATCGCCATCGCCGTGCTGCTGATCTTCGTGATTCCGACGTTCCAAAGCATGTTCGCGTCGGTGAACCTCGCGCTGCCGCTGCCGACCCGTATCGTGATCGGCGCCAGCAACATCCTCAAGAATTACTGGTGGGCCATCATCGGCATCGCCATCTTCAGCTTCTTCGCCTTCACCCGCTACCGCGCCACGCAGAACGGCAAGCTGCAGGTCGACAAGCTCATGCTCAGGTTGCCGGTGCTCGGCGATCTGCTGCGCAAGTCGGCGGTGTCGCGCTTCACCCGCACCCTGGGCACCCTGATCTCCTCGGGCGTGTCGATTCTCGACGGCCTCGAGATCACGGCCCGCACCGCGGGCAACATGGTGATCCACAACGCGGTCATGGAATCGCGCGCGTCGATCGCCGGCGGTGAAACGATCGCCCAGCCGCTCCAGAAATCGAAAGTCTTCCCGCCCATGGTGATCTCGATGATCGCCGTCGGCGAGCAGACGGGCGGCCTGGATGAGATGCTCACCAAGATCGCCGACTTCTACGACGACGAAGTCGACGCCGCGGTCAGCGCGCTGCTGTCGCTGCTCGAGCCGATCATGATCGTGGTGCTGGGCGTCATCGTCGGCGGCATGGTGGTCGCGATGTATCTGCCGATCTTCGATATGGTGAATGCGGTGCAGTAAGAGACGGTAGGAGACGGTAGGAGACGGTAGGGGACGGTAAGAGCGCTCGCTCTTATCGTCCCTTTTTTTGTCTCGTACCGTCTTGTCCCGTCTCCTACCGTCTCCTACCATCCTCTCCGGTGACCGTCACTATTGCATTTTGCCAGACGCCAGCCAATAATGCCCCCCCAATGCGTCTCCTGAACGTCAACTCGCAAGGGTCTGCGATTCCGACCCCGCTCCAGCTCCTCCGCCTCATCTACGTGGGGCGGATGTGTCTGGCGATTGCGATCTATGTGACGGCGGCGCTCAAGATCCGCGTGGCGGCTCCGCTCGACATCCTGGTCACCTCGCTGGTGCTCGTCGCCGCCGCCGCGGTGACGGCCGCGTCGTACTGGCACACGCATTTCCGCCGCAAATCCCCCGGTCCCACGTTCCTCTATCTCCAGGCGCTGTTCGACGTCGTGCTGATCACCGTCGTCGTGCACATGACGGGCGGAGCCGACAGCGATCTCGCGAGCCTCTACGTCATTCTCATCGTCGCGACGGGGCTGATGATGACCCCCGCCAACGCGGGGCTCGTCACGCTGTTCGCCGGGCTCGTCTATTTCGCCGACGTGTTCTGGGGTCACAATACCGGCGTCGCGTCGGCGGTCTGGATTCAGCTCGCGCTGTTCATGGTGGTCGCGCTGGTGACGGTGTACGTCTCGAGCCGCGTCAACATCATGGGCGCGGTGCACGAAGCGCTGGCGGCGGAGGTGCGGCAGGTCCAGCTCGAGGCGGACGACGTGCTGCGCAACATCCGCACGGGCGTGATCACCGTCGATGCCGACGGCGGGCTGCTCTACGCCAACCCGGCCTCCGAAGAAATCCTCGGCTTCAAGGCCAGCGACTGGATCGGCCGCTCGGTGATGCCCGAGTTCGCGCGCCTCGCGCCGGAGTTCTGGGCTGCCGTCACGTCCACCGCGCGGCGCGGCGTGCGCCTGATGCGCGTGGAGGCGACGGTCCATCGTCCCGATCGCAGCTTCCCGATCGGCGTGACGACGACGACGCTCGATGGGCCCGCGGGCGCGCGGCCGCGCGTGTCGGCCATCTTCACCGACATCTCCGATTCCAAGCGGCTCGAGGAGCTGCATCTGCGCGCCGAGCGGCTCGAGGCCGTCGCCGAGCTGTCGTCGAGTCTGGCGCACGAGATCAAGAATCCGCTCGCCTCGATTCGCAGCTCCGTGGAGCAATTGGGCAAGTCGGCCCGCGCCAACCCGGACGAGAAATTCCTCGCGAACCTGATCGTGCGCGAAAGCGATCGCCTGTCGCGCCTGCTCTCGGAGTTCCTCGACTTTTCCCGCGTGCGCGTGACCGAGTGCCGGCCGATGGATCTGCACGCCGTCGCGGAAGCCGCGATCCGGCTGGTGAAGCAGCACCCGGACTGCGGCAAAGGCGTGAAGATCGCGCTCGAGGGCGCCTCCACGCCGATGGAAGGCGACGAAGACTTGATCCATCGCGTGGTTCTGAACCTCGTGCTCAACGCCGTGCAGGCCGCGGGACCCAAGGCGTCGGTCACGGTGCGCACCGGCCGGGCCGCGCCCGATGAGCTGCCTGGCGCGGCCGGAATCGAAAATCCCGTCACGCTGCGGGTGAGCGACAACGGCCCCGGCATCCCCGATGAAGTGCAACAGCGCCTGTTCGAGCCGTTCGCGACGGGTCGCGTCGGCGGCACCGGGCTCGGCCTCGCGATCGTGCAGCGCGCCGTCGAGGCGCATCGCGGATTGGTTCTCGTAGACACCAAGGCAGGGAATGGAACGACGTTCACGATTTACTTCCCAGCCGCCCGCCGGAAGGAGGAAGCGGCATGAGTCCCGCCAATGCTCCCTCGATTCTCGTCGTCGACGACGAGCAGGGGATTCTCGATACATTGCGCATTCTGCTGAAGAACGAAGGCTTCGAAGTCGCCACCGCGCAGGGAGGCAAAGCCGGCCTCGAGGCGCTCAAGAGCTCGGCGCCCGACATCGTCCTCACCGACCTGCGCATGCCGCAGGTCACCGGGATCGAGATTCTCGCGGCGGTCAAGGAGCAGGACCCCGAGACACCGGTCGTGCTCATGACGGCGCAGGCGTCGCTGCAGAGCGCGATTCAGGCCGTCAATTCCGGCGCGTTCCACTACGTCCAGAAGCCGTTCTCGAACGACGAGATCGTCGCCCTCTGCAAGCGCGCGGCGGAAGTCCGCCGGCTCAAGTCGGAAAACAAGCAGCTGAAGCAGGAAATCCGCCGTCGCGAGCAGTCGGTCAGGGTCAAGCCGCTCGGCACGTCGCACGTGTTCACCGACATCCTGCGCCTCGCCGAGCAGGTCGCGCCCACCGAGAGCACGGTGCTGATCCAGGGGGAGTCGGGAACCGGGAAGGAAGTCATCGCCCGCTACCTGCACGAGCTGTCGGCGCGCGTCGAGGGGCCGTTCTTGTCCCTGAACTGCGGCGCGCTGCCGGAGAGCCTGCTCGAGTCGGAATTGTTCGGGCACGTGAAGGGATCGTTCACCGGCGCCGTGCGCGACAAGCAGGGGTTGTTCGCCGCCGCGCGCGGCGGGACGTTTTTCCTCGACGAAATCGGCGAGATGTCGCCCGCGACGCAGGTGAAGCTGTTGCGCGTGCTGCAGGAGCGCGAGGCGATTCCGGTCGGCGGCACCGAGGCGATCGCGGTCGACGTGCGCGTCGTCGCGGCGACGAACCGCGACCTGGAAGACGAAATCAAGCGCGGCCGGTTCAGGACCGATCTCTACTACCGCCTCAACGTGATCAACATCCATCTCCCGCCGCTGCGCGACCGTCGCGAGGACATCGAAGAGCTCGCGAGCGAGTTTCTGAAGAAATTCGCGGCGGAGCGGGGCGAGCCGCCGAAGACGGTCTCGAAGGATACGATGGAAATCATCTTGGCCTACGATTGGCCCGGAAACGTGCGCGAGCTCGAGAACGCGCTCGAGCGCGCGGTCACGCTCACCAAAGGCGACACGATTCAGCGCACGGCGATTCCCGACAAGATCACGGAGCGCAAGTCGGAGCCCCTCGTCGCCGAGCGGACGCACAAGAATCCCGCGCTCGACGTCATCGAGCAGGCGTACATCACCTGGGTGCTGCAGGCCGAAGGCGGCAACAAGACCCGGGCGGCCGAGGTGCTGGGGATCGATCCGTCGACGTTGTACCGAAAACTGAGCCGGTATGAAACCCCAGGCCCCAATCCCCAGTCCCCAGCCCCTGGACAAGAGTGATCCGGTTGGCGCCGCCACGCTGGAGCAGCTCTCCGGCGCGGTGCGCTACAACCGCTGGATGTTCGAGCGTCTGCGCCGCTGGATCGGCCGGAGCGTGCTCGAGATCGGCTCGGGGATCGGCAATCTCTCGGCCTTCCTGGTCGATCGCGACCGGCTCGTGCTCACCGACACGCGCGAGGAGTATCTGAGCCGCCTGCGGCAGCGCTTCGCGGGGAAGCCCAACATCTCGGTGACGCGGCTGTATCTCCCGGACGACGATCGCGCCGTCGCGGGCCAGCGCTTCGACACGATCATCTGCCTCAACGTGCTCGAGCACATCGACGACGACATCTCGGCGTTGCACGCCATTCGTCGCTTGCTCGCACCCGCCGGCCGTCTCGTGCTGCTGGTCCCCGCGCTGCCCGCGCTCTACGGCTCGATCGACCGGGCGCTCGGGCACCACCGCCGCTACAAACGCGCCGGACTCGCCGACTTGCTGCAGGCAACGGGCTTCCGGCCGGCGCACATCGAGTACTTCAACATCGCCGGCATTCCGGGCTGGTGGTTCGCGGGGCGCGTCCTGCGCCGCGATTTGATTCCGGGCGGCTCGCTCAAGCTCTACGACGCGCTCGTGCCGCTGTTCCGGCTCGAGCGATTCATTCCCTGGCGGGTGGGGCAGTCGTTGATCGCGATCGGCGAGGCGGCGTGATGCGCGAAGAGCGGCGCTCGCCGAACTTGCTGCTCAGCGTGATCGTCCCCGCCTATAACGAGGCGGCGACCGTCGAAACCGCGCTCAAACGGATCCGCGAAGTCGAGCTCAGGCTCGAGATCATTGTCGTCAACGACGCGTCGACCGACGGCACACGCGACATCCTCGCGCAGCTCGAGGAGAACCGGCTGGTCGACAAGGTGCTCCATCACGAGAAGAACCGCGGCAAGGGCGCCGCGATCCGGACCGGCATCGCGGCCGCGAGCGGCGACGTGGTGGTCGTGCAGGACGCCGACCTCGAGTACGATCCCCAGGACCTGCCCGCGCTGCTGCTGCCTATCCGCTCCCGGCAAGCCGACGCCGTCTACGGGTCGCGGTTTCAGGGCGGCCCGCACCGCGTGCTCTACTTCTGGCACTTCATCGGCAACAAGGTGCTGACGCTCTTGTCCAACATGTTCACGAATCTGAACCTGACGGACCTCGAGACCTGCTATAAGCTCGTCCGCAGCGACCTGATGAAGCGGCTGCCGCTGACCTCGGACCGCTTCGGTTTCGAGGTCGAAATCACGGCACGCCTCGCGCAGGCGCGCGCGCGCATCTGGGAGATTCCAATCTCCTACAGCGGCCGCACCTATGCCGAGGGGAAGAAGATCACCTGGCGTGACGGCGTGGCCGCGCTGTTTCATATCCTGCGGTACAACCTGTTCGTCCCGGGCGGAGATTGGCGCTCAGCGCCGAAGTAAAGGCCGGTCTCGCCACCGCGGCCGCGACACTGGCCGTGGGTCTCCTCACGCTGAATCAGGCGCTGGTCGGCGTCTTCTACGACGATGGCTTGTATGCGGGCCTCGCGACCGCGCTCGCGCACGGGCTCGGCTACGTGCATCCCAACCTTCCGGCTCTACCGGGCGCGGTGCATTACCCGCCGCTCTATCCGGTCGTGCTCACGCCGTTCTTCGGATTGCTCTCCGTTCACGCCGCCGCCATCGCCGCCAAAGTGTTGAATGCGCTGCTCGGCGCGGCGGCTGCCGGCTTGATCGCGTGGCATACGACCAAGACCGAACGGCACTGGGCACCGGCCGTGCTGGTGTTCGCCGCGGCGATCGCAATGCCCGTCCTCGCCACGCAGACGGTTCTGTTCGCCGAGCCGCTGTTCGCAGTGCTGCTGGCGGTCGCGGTTATTGCGACCGATCAACAGAAATCGCCGTGGCTCGTCGGAGCGGCCGGCGCGCTCGCGCTGCTCACACGCTCGATCGGCATTGCGATCGTCGCCGGCGTTGTCTGCTTCCTGCTGCTGCGCCGAGTCCCGCTGCGCGCGCTGGTGCCCGTGGTCGTTCCACCGGTGATCGCCGCGATTGCATGGTCGCTGTGGGTCGCGGTCCATCGCAGCCAAATCGATCCCGCGCTGGCGCTCGGCTACGGGACCTACTTTGCGCACCTCAGCCAGGCCGGCCTGTCCGCGATCGGCACCAACGTGCCCGACATGTCGCGCCCGCTCGAGGGACTCGCGTTCGGCTGGATCTCGGTGCGCTGGTTGTACGAGATCGTGTCGCTACTCGCTCTCGGAATCGGCTTGTTCGGTCTCGCGCTCAGCACCCGACGCTCGGCCATCGGGTTCGTGCTCATCTTTTACCTGATTATCCTGGCGATCTGGCCGCACCCGCCGGACCGTTTTCTTTGGGCGGTGCTGCCCTGGCTGGTGCTGGCCTGGGCCCTCGGAGTCATCGAGCTGGTGCGACGCTGGCCGCGCCTGCGCGTGCCCGCGGTAGCGTTCGGGTGCCTCGTGGCCGGCGGATACCTCTACTATGAAGCGCGCGGCTTCAGCGGGCGCTGGTGGGACACGCAGGCCCGCGCGATCTCCGCCAACTTCGCCGAGCTGCTTCCGATCGTCGCAACGCTGCCCGACAGCACCGTCGTCGCGACGGACGACGAAGCGCTGGTCTGGCTTTACACGCGCAAGCGCGCGGTGCCGCTTTATCTCGAGAGCTTCCGAGGCTCGGAGATCGTGCGCCCCACCGCCGAGGAGCATCGCGCGTATCTCGACCGCATGGGCGTGACGCACATCCTGCTGGCGAGCTCGAGCTCTCCTTCGGCCATCGAGCTGCGTACCCTGATCGGCGCCTATCCCAAGATTTTGGCAGCTCTCTACCGCTGGCCGGATGGTCGCTGGCTGTTTGTCGTGAACCGTGGACAGTAGAGAAAAGCGCCTCTACCTGGCTGTCGCGCTGTGCGCGGTCCTGCCACATCTGCCCGCTCTCTGGAACCGCTTCGCGATGGACGATCTGTACATCATCGCCTGGAATCCGCTGGTGCACTCGCTCAGCGGCGTACTCGGCGCGTTCACCGGCCCCTATTGGCCGCCTGACCTGGGCGGCCAGATGTACCGGCCGCTTCCGCTCGCCAGTTTCGCGCTGACCTGGGGAATCGTCGGTGATCATCCGCTGCTGTTCCACGCGATGAACCTGCTCTGGCATGCGGCCGTGGCCGTCGCGGTCACAGCCCTGGCGCAGCGCCTGGCCGGCTTCACCGCCGCACTCGCTGCCGGCCTGCTGTTCGCCGTCCACCCCGTTCACGTCGAAGCGATCGCCAACGTCATTGGCCTGGGTGAGCTCCTGGCTGCCGCGGGCGTGTGCGTCGCCGTCTATGCCGCCGTCGCGCGCCAGCAGGTGGTGTTGAGCGGCCTGGGTCTGCTGCTTGGGCTGCTCAGCAAGGAGAACGCCGTGGTCGCGCCCGGCCTGATCGTGTGGGCCTGGATGCTGGGGATATCGCGGCCGCCACGGCGACGCATGCTCGAGTTCGTCGCCAGCTGGATCGTGATTGGCGGAGCATATCTGGCGATCCGTGGAGTCGTCCTCCACCCGTACGCGCGGCTGCACGCCACCGCACCCGTTTTCCTCGGCGAGAGCGCCTTCGCCGGGCGTTTGACCGCGGTGGCCGCGCTGGCAGATGTGCTGCGTCTGCTGGTCTTGCCGGCGACGCTGCGAGTCGACTACTCGCCCGCCGAGCGGACCATCGTGCGCACGATGCTGGACGGACGGTTTGCGCTCGGCCTGCTCTGTCTCGCGGTCTGGGCCGGCCTCCTGGTCCTCGCTTGGCGCAAGGGCCGCAAGATTGAAGCGTTTGGCTTGGGCTGGATCGCCATCGCCTATCTCCCAATCTCCAACCTCCTGTTTTCGACCGGCGTGTTGCTGGCCGAGCGAACGCTGTACCTGCCGTCGGTGGGGTTGGCGCTCGCCGCGGGGGCCGCGCTCGCGCGACTGCCCGAGTCGCGCTTGCGCCTGATCATTCCGATTCTCGTCCTCGTTGGTGGCATCCGCTCGGGCGTCAGGGTGCCCGTCTGGCACGACGACTTCGCGGTGACACAGAGCATCCTCGAGGATTCTCCGGAGTCCTACCGCGGCCCCGCGCGCATGGCGATGATCTATCAGAGCCACCGCCAGCCGGCGCGCGCACTCGTGGCGCTGCAGGAGGCGTCGCGTATCTACGACCGCGATCCCACGCTGTTCATTGCTGCCGCGGACGCCGCCATCACGATGGGCCGTCCCCGGCTCGCCGACACGCTGCTCGCCCAGGCCGATCAACTGTGCGTCCACTGCCCCGGTTACCTGCGGACGCAGGCGCTCGCCGCGCGCTCGCGCGGGGACTCGGCGGTCGCGGACTCGTTGCTGGCGCGGGTGCCGCGCCAATGAGACGCGAGCTACTGGTCGTGTTCTTCGCGGCGGTGCTGCTCTACCTGCCCACCGCCTGGTATGGCTACGTGCAGGACGATCGCGCCATCATCGTTTCGAATCCGGCTGCGCATTCTGTCGGCGCCGCTCTCGGCGCGTTCGATGATCCGTATTGGCCGCGAGAATCGGGGGCGGGGCTCTATCGCCCGGTCACCATTCTGTCGTTCGCCATCGACTGGACTCTGTCGGGTGGCCGCGCGGGCTGGCTGCATCTGATGAACGCGCTGTGGCACGGCATCGTCGCCGTGCTGTTCGTCCTCGTGCTCACGCGCTGGTTGCCGGCGCTCGCCGCCGCCGGCGCGGGGCTCGTGTTCGCGTGGCATCCGGTCCACGTCGAAGCGGTCGCCAGCATCGTGGGGCGCGCCGAGCTCCTCGCTGCCGCCGGGATCCTCGGCGCGGTCCTGGCGGCGCGGCGGGGCTGGTGGTTGGGAGCGGTGCTCTGCGCGGCCCTGGCGATGTTCAGCAAGGAGCACGGTGTCATCGCTGGTGTCGCCATACTGATCGATCGATGGCTTCAGGGACCGGAGGCCAAACGCTACCCCCTTGGCCTCTGGCTCGGCCTCGCGATCGTCACTCTGGGATACCTGATCGCCTGGTGGAAGGTCGGCGTCGCGGGTGTCAGTGCACCTGCAGCGGTCTTCTATGGAAGGGACGCGCTCGCGCGTCTCGCGATCGCGCTTCCGGCCGTGCTTCGCGCCACGCTGCTGCTGTTCCTGCCGATCTCGCTGTCGTCCGATTACAGCCCGCGCGTGATTCCGGCCTACAACGGCCTCTCGCTCGCCGCAATCCTGGGGTTTCTGGTCGTCGTTGCGGTGCCGGTGATCGTAATCGCCTGCCGCCGGCGCGCACCAGCGATTTCGTTTGCTGTGGCGGTTGGCGCGCTTTCATTTCTTCCGACTTCCAACCTCTTGTTCGCCGGCGGCATGGTCCTCGCCGAGCGCAACCTCTACTTGGCGGTTGCCCTGCCGGCTGTACTCGTGGGCATCGTGATTGCCTGGCTGACGGCACGTACGACGTACGACGTCCCACGCACGCGCGTTGCCGAGCTCGCGGGGTCTCTTGTCGCCGTTTCGTTGGCCATCGTTGCGTTGCTTCGGTTACCAGCCTGGCGTGACAACCGCACGCAGCTGCTCACGCTGCTCACCGAGCATCCCGAGTCGTATATCGGCCACGCATCGGCAGCCGCCGTTCTGGCCGGGGCCGGTGACACGGCGGGCGCGCGCGAGCAATACCGCCTCGCCGATTCGCTCTTTGGCGGCGATCCCTACCTCGACGCCGCGCGCGCGATCTTCCTCATCAGTGTCGGTGACACCGCCGGCGCGCGGCCGCTCGTGGCGCGGGCCGGCGCTCACACCGAACCGGCGGCGCGCCGGATGGCGCTGCGGGCGCGGTTCCTCCTGGACCTGCGTCGTGGGGACGCTGCGGCGGCGCGTGCCGTCGCGGACTCGGCCCGCCGGGGGTTTCCCTGGGACGAACCGTGGTATCGTCGGTACTTACAATGACTGGCAACTTGCAAAAAGCCTGAGTTTCCTTGACGTTCTAGGGTGTCGGTGATCCCCGACCTGCGCATTTAACATATTGGTACAACGCTAGTTACGAAGAATTAACCCATTTGGGCATGGTTCGTGCTTATCGGCGTCCTCGGAATACATGTCGCCCATGCAGATCGAACTTACAGGGGAGGTTGTCCAGATGAATCGCAAGGGTTTCACACTGATCGAGCTTCTGATCGTGGTCGTGATCATCGGCATCTTGGCCGCGATCGCGATTCCGAAGTTCGCCAACACGAAGGAAAAGGCGTATCTGGCTTCGATGAAGTCAGACCTGCGTAACCTGATCACCGCCGAAGAGGCGTATTTCGCCGACTCGGTGAAGTACACCAGCAACCTTGGTACGGCGTACAACACGACCAGCGGCGTTGTCGGCCCCACGATTACCGTGACGGCTGATGGGTTCACCGCGACCGTGTCGCACACCACGACCACCAAGACGTGCGCGGTGTACGTGGGTTCGACTCAGCTGGCCCCGGCCAACAAAGAGGGCGAGCCGAAGTGCGCATAAGGCCTGTGGCCTGATGCGATTGGAAGCGGCGGGGATCGCTGTCCCCGCCGCTTTTTTTCCGTGCAATTCGTTCCCTTGTGTGACGCTGGACACGCCCCTGCGGTCATGCAACGGTCCTATATTGGGTTCGACGCCCAATGCCCTAAGTACGGAATCATGGCGTTCAATCCCTACGGGGAGGAGGTCGTCCAGATGAACCGCAAGGGTTTCACACTGATCGAGCTTCTGATCGTGGTCGTGATCATCGGCATTTTGGCCGCGATCGCGATTCCGAAGTTCGCCAACACGAAGGAAAAGGCATATCTGGCTTCGATGAAGTCGGATCTGCGCAACCTGATTACGGCTGAAGAGGCGTATTTCGCCGACTCGGTGAAGTACACCAGCAACCTCGGTACGGCGTACAACACCACCAGCGGCGTGGTTGGCCCCACCATCACGGTGACGGCCGATGGGTTCACCGCCACGGTGTCCCATACCACGACGACGAAGACCTGCGCGATTTACGTGGGTTCGACGCAGCTGGCGCCTGCCAACAAGGAAGGCGAGCCGAAGTGCGCGTAAGGCCACTCGCCTGACGCGACGTGAGCGGCGGGGAGCGATCCCCGCCGCTGTTTTTTTGATACCACTCTAACCGTCGGACGCGCATCGCTGGGATCACGCATCGATCACGTAGTTGAATCAAGACCCAGGCAAGCCCGCGGGATCTCACGTCTACCCATCGAACGCCTGTGAGTCGTTTGATAGTTCTGTAACAGACCGCCGGGTTAAGATCCTGGGCCATCGCGAGGTGATACAGCGATGTGCGATCGCATTCCCACTCGAGTACCCATCCTACAAGTCTCACCCACGTGCGCAGCTCTCCCAATGCTGGCAGCCCGTCGCGCGCCAACACTCGAGCAAGCTGATGTCTGTTCCCGAGATTGCTCAGTTTCGCGACCCGATCCGAGGGCAATCCTCTGCTGTCGAAGTTGGACAACACTGCAACAACACGACGAGCCGCTGGTGAGAGCCACTCGAGCGTAGAGTCAAGCAAGCCACAGACCAGCTGCTTGGGTCGTATGACCGCGCCGTTAGTCATAGCCTCGTCAAAATCCTCCTCATACGTTCGACGGGCAGCGATGGAATTCAGCAGTTTGGTTTGCAGTTGCTCTTGATACACAGCTCACGGTGCGGAGGTCATCATGTCGAGCAACGCGAAGAGACTTCTGTTGGTGGTCCTGTCAGTCGGGATGGCAAGCTGCGGTGAGAACGCGGTCACAGAACCGGAGGCGGGCCAGCCGGGATCAAGGCCCTTCCGGTCTGGCGGTGGTGGGGGCTACACGTTTGTAGTATTGGATAGTTTTGCCGGCACGAACGGGACCAACATCATTTCACACACCGCGAATACGGGCCAGTCCTGGAGCCTGAACGGTGGCTTCACCAATAAAATCCAAATTCAAACCAATACCGCACAGCTTGCGTCGGGTGCCGACAACAACAACTGGCGCATGGCCATCACCACGGACGCAGTTGACGATACATTCGACATCTGGGCTGACTACACTCGGGGCAGTCAAAACGTTGTAGGGGATTACGCACATCTCGAGTTTCTCGCAAAGTCCGGATCGAATCCGCCAACAGATCGTGTCTACGTAAGTCTTTCCCGACAGTCGGCGACTACAGTGATGGTGCGCCTGGTGCGGACCTTCAACTTCTCGAACGCGCAGAGTGTGGTCTTAGACACGGCGTTCCCGTTGGACACGGCTGCGACGAAGCGCTTTGGTGCAACGATTGCGGGCTTAGGTGTCCAAGTATGGTGGGAGCCAGCTGGTGGCGGGACTCGTACAAACATTGGGAGCCCTGTGACGCTGACAGCCGATTACCGCGACGGGTTGCACAAACGAGTTGCGTTCAACTTAATGGGGGCCCAAGCGTTCAGCGCGGGAAGTCCGCGAATTGACAATTTCACGGTTGCAACACCCGCCCCACCTGACACAGGTTGGCAATTGCTCGTAGATCGGATGCCAACCCTCGATGCAACTCGGGTTGTCGACCTTGGCGGTTCATTCGAAGTGTACCGAACAGACATCAGCTTGAGCTTCAAGCCGGCAGTCACTGATGACGCCAAGCACACTTTTTTTGCCAATCATTCGATGTCATCGATACAAGTGACTCAGGCCGGTCGTTTCTTCGTGCGGATCCCTGATCCCGGAACTGCCAGCGCGCTCCTGCAGACGATCACTTCACTCAGAGGCGATCCAGAGATCGCATTGGCGAGCTGGGTTCCTCGCAGTCAACTATTGCAGGTCCTGAGCTATCGTTATCCCATTGATGGGCCAGGCCAGGAGCGCGCGAACTGGGTCCCCACGTCGGCCAATACGTGGGCAATGCGCGCGATTCGCGCCCCTCTTGCGTGGGGCTGTGAGACCGGCGCGTATGATACTTCCCCCGTGCGTTTGGGCGTTTTCGAATGGAAGCACCAGTCGGGCCATCCTGAGTTCGCAGGTTCGCTCTTCCGGCTCTGGGAGCCTTCTGACGTCGATCTAGCGCCACACGTTCAGCCGTCACCCCCGGCTACTGTCCAGGCGGACGAGGCGCATGCGAGCGCGACCGTAGGGCTGGCGGCCGCTGAAGGAAACAATGGTTCGGGCATCGCGGGTGTGACCTGGAGGTCATCATTGTACCTGTATGCCGGAGACAGCCCCGGTAATCGGGCCCTGCCTTTTACCCAAGCCTCTTACATGCTGATGAACCAGTTGATAGCAGACGCGCCTCGTGTCTTGAGTTTCTCGGCTGATCAAGTCTTTCCGGTTAATTCGAACATTACGCCTTCGGACCGTGAAGCCCAGATCCGCTGGATTGCAGACGACTTCCGTCGAGTTCTCGACCAGACACCCGGTCTTCTGATCGTCGTGGCCGCTGGTAACGAGCGATATCGTGGGACTGTCGCGAACTACCTGCAGGATCCAGCTGCGGCAATCGTTCGTGCTGCTCTGCTGATCCTGCGTCAAGAGGCGTCCTACACAGATCACATCTTGGTGGTCGCCGGTACGTACACGGGTAATAACTTTTGGGACATTTCCCCCTATAATCAAAACGAAGGAAGCAATTTCTTCACCGACGCAATGGACATCGCGGCGCCGGCGCAAGATGTGACAGTCTTGGCCCACTGGACCGGACAAACAGGTTCTGCCGTTCCAACCATAATGGGTTCAGGCACCTCATTGTCCGCTCCGCTTGTGGCAGGTGTCGCCGGACTGTTGCTGTCCGTGGATCCTTCGCTCACGACCGCGCAAGTGAAGGGGTATATCGTCCTCGGTGCACAAAGGCCCCGCGCTGACGAGCAAACCGGTCAGGTCGCAGCACCACTCGCTGTCGCGGGGGCACCGGCCACGATCTTTTCGCTCGACGCATACGGTGCGCTCACGCTAATGGCGGCGGAACGCCAGCACATCCCGCTCTGCGGCAATCGTGTTTGGGTTCAAAACAATCAAGTGATCGCGGAGCGAGAGCTGGCAAGCCCAAATACCGAGACCTTGTTCAACCTGACAGAGCCACGATCGTACGTGAACGTGCGGCACGGGGGACGCCGGATCGAAGTTTCGGACGATACCAGCGACATCGCGCTCCAATTCCAGCTCGACCATTGGACGTTAACACAGGATGTGGCTACAACGGCGGATGGTGGAGCGCACCTCTCAATGGAAGCGTGGTCTCATGACCTTGATACCTTGGCGCGCGACCAGTATTGGACCTCCGCGACTCACGATACTGCCTTCTTTGAACATCGCCTGCGGACGTTCAATCCATTCAACGAGCGCGTGCTCGATACGCTAAGCATTCCGCTTGCTCAGTTTACCGGTTGGGAGTGTGTTTCCCTGACGGATGGCGAGTGCTCTGGGAGCGCAGCAGTCGCGGGGTCTGAGGAGCGCGTAATCGAAAAGTTCGCATATGCTCCGGTTGGTAACCGTTTGTTCGTCGCGGTGAACTACTTGGTTACCAGGTGGGTTAGTTTTGGTGGTTGGGGCGATTGTACGGCGTTGGGGGATACTATGCCAACGACGTGCCGGAGTTCTTCTTATCAGGAAGTTTCTGAGCGAAGCGACGTTTGGACTGTCAATCTGACCACCGGTGTCCGGACGTTCTTGTGGACGGTTCCACGACAGGTGTATTGGTTGGGCGTGTCAGAGGACGGTGGCCAAATTGCATCGGGAGAGGGTGTGTTGACCACCGCATGGACCTTCCAATGGAACCCCAGCCTCATGCAGATGGAAGAGGTCTCGAGCAACCCCGGCACGATTACCGGGTGTAGTATTCATTACAGAATGATCGCGACTGGAGTTGAAATGCGCCCACAGGTCTTAACGACGGACGGCTGCACCATCCCGACTCGCGGGAACGGCACGGTGGCTCCCGTGCCATTGCTCAGGTAGCAACGTGACTCGAACGATCACCGGTTTTCGTTTTGCGACCCAGCGGAAGGTGGCGCTTGAAGTGCCAGCCGCCTTCCGCTGGTGCGCGTTTTTTTTGACGTGCTGGATTCTCGCATTGACGGCGTGTCGAGCACACACCTCCAACCCTTCGACGACCTCACTAGAATGGCCGCTCCTCGTCGACCAGTTTCCCGAGCTTGATACGTCGCGCGTCGTGATTGCGTCACCGGATTCCTTCCGTTTATATCGCACCGATATCTCTCTTTCGTTCAAGGAGGGGGTTTCGGACTCCGCGAAAGCAGGCTTTTTCGAACGGCACGCGATGCGGGTAATCGGTGTTACGCAAACGGGCCGCTTTTTCGTACGAATTCCCGATCAGGGTCCGACCGTAGAAGCCTTGAACGCAGTGATTGAATCGCTGCGACGTGAACCAGAGGTAGCCCTCGCGAGCTCCATTCCACGCGAGAACCTGCCGCACAGATAGAAATCCACCACACCTAACGATTAGAGTCTTATCTTGGGGCCCTATGACACGCCCCAAGCCGGCGCTCCGCGCCGAGCTCCTCTTTTACCTGACCTTCCTCGTCGCCTTCGCGCTCCTCGTCGGCGTGGCGACGTCGCTGCTGACCCTGGCGATGGCGCCCACGAGCGGCGTGGCACTCGTCATCGTCCTCATTGCGGTTGAAGTCTCCATCTTCGTCCTCTACGGTCGCGCCCTGGTCCAGCGCCTGGTGCTGAGCCCGCTCGACCGCCTGATGCAGACCGCGGACGCCGTGGCCGACGGCGATCTCGCGGCGCGCGCCCCCGACGCCGACACGCGCGACTTTGCGACCCTCGCCGAGCGGCTCAATCACATGACCGACCGGCTGCTCGACGCGCAAAGCCAGCTCGTGCGCAGCGAGAAGCTGGCCAGCATCGGCCGGCTGGCCGCCGGGGTCGCCCACGAGGTCGGGAATCCGCTGGGCGCGATCGGGACGTATGTCGAAGTGCTGCGCCGGCGCAGCGCCGATCAGGAAGTGACGGAGGGCATGACCCGCGAGCTCGAACGGCTCGATCGCATCGTGCGCAGCCTGCTCGACTACGCGCGCCCCCAGGAAGATCCGCTCGTTCCCATCGATCCCGCGAAGATCGTCCGCGGTGCGTTCGACTTGCTGCGCGCGCAGGGGGCCTTCCGCGACCTCAACGCCTCGGCCGACATCTTCCCACAGGTCCCCGAGATCTCGGGCCGGGCGCATGTCTTCCAGCAGACCCTCGTGAACCTGCTGCTCAACGCCGTCGACGCGACACCCCCGGGTGGGACGATCGTCATCGGCGTCCGGCGCTGGGCTTATGAGCCCGAGAAGTCGCAGTCCAGGCGCGCCAGCGACCCCAGCTTCACCGCGTTCCAGCGTACGACCGGCGAGCGCCGCCCGTCACGAATCGAGTTCGCGGCGGGTCAACCCGGCGCCCTCGTGTTCGTGGCCGATTCGGGCCACGGCATCGCGCCGGAGGACCGCGAGAAGGTCTTCGAGCCGTTCTACACAACCAAGGAACCGGGCCGTGGGACGGGGCTGGGCCTGGCGATTGTTGCCCGGTCTGTGCACGACATGGGTGGGGTCGTGTGGGTGGATGGCGCCCGTGAAGGCGGGGCGGCCTTCAAGCTGTTCTTCCCGATCGCTCGGCCGCGATGAAAAAAGTCCTGGTCGTCGACGACGAGCCCGGCCTGCGTCAGAGCCTCGGCCTGTTGCTCACGGACGCGGGCTACACGGTCACCGCCGAGCAGAACGGCCGCCGCGCGCTCGAGCGCGCCACCGCCGAGCCGTTCGATCTCGTGCTCTGCGACGTGCGCATGCCGGAGATGGACGGGCTCACGTTTCTGCGTAACTACCGCGAGCGGGGCGGCGGCGCCCTCGTGATCATGATGAGCGCCTACGGCGGCGAAGACGCGGCGATCGCGGCCATGAAGGAAGGCGCGTACGACTATCTCCCCAAGCCGTTTCGCCCCGACGAGGTCGTGCTCACGCTGCGCAAGGCGGAGGAGCGCGAGCGGCTGCGCCAGGAAGTCACGGGGCTCAAGGCCCAGCTCGCCACGTCTCCGGATGAGCGCGGGCTCGTCGCCGAAAGCGCGCCGATGCGCCAGGCGCTGGCGCTCGTGGCGCGCGTCGCCGAGCACAACACCACCGTGCTGATCACCGGCGAGAGCGGGACGGGGAAAGAAGTCATTGCGCGCGCAATCCATCGCGCGAGCCCGCGCGCCGGCAGAGCGTTCGTCGGCATCAACTGCGCGGCGATTCCCGAGGCGCTGCTCGAATCCGAGCTGTTCGGGCATGTGCGCGGCGCGTTCACCGGCGCGAGCGGCGACAAGACCGGCCTGTTTGAAGCCGCGACCGGCGGAACCCTGTTGCTCGACGAGATCGGCGAGCTGCCGACGGGACTGCAAGCCAAGCTGCTGCGCGTGCTGCAGGAAGGGGAGATCCGGCGCGTCGGTGATCAGAAGACCCGCAAGGTCGACGTGCGTGTGCTCGCGGCAACAGCGCGCGACCTGGAAGAAGAGACGCGGACAGGACGGTTTCGCGAGGACCTGTTCTATCGGATCAACGTCGTCGCGATCGAGCTGCCGCCGCTGCGCGAGCGCCGCGCGGACATCGCTCCGCTCGCGCGCCTGTTTGCGGCGCGGCTCGCCAAGCGCTTCGCCCGGCCGCTCTCGCTCAGCGACGCGGCGCTGACATGGCTCGAGGAGCGGGAGTGGCCCGGCAACGTGCGCGAGTTGGAGAACGCGATCGAGCGGGCAGCAGTGTTGTCCGACAAGGAGACTCTCGAACCCGACGATTTTTCCCACACCCCACAACCCACACCCAACGCTTCTGCGGTTGGCACGCTCGAGGATGCTGTGGCAGACGCGGAACGACGGGTCATCACCGCGGCCCTCGCCGAGAGCAACGGCAACCGCCGCGAAGCCGCGCAACGACTCGGCGTGAGCCTCCGAACCCTCTTTTACAAGATTGAGAGGTACGGAATAGACTAGACGTCTAGACGTTTAGACGTCTAGACGTCTAGTAGTACTGCAGGTTTTTGCAGTTGTGAAGCATTTTGCACGCCGTATCCACCAGCCCTGGCATCTTAACTCTTTGTCTCTTAGCAACTTATCCTCCGGCACAGATCCTGTACTAGCACCCGCCCAACGGAGGCAGAACATGGGCCGCAAAGGGTTCAGCACCATCGAAATGATCATCGTCGTGGTCCTGATCGGCATCATCGCGTCGATCGGATTTCCGCGACTCCGGCGCGGGCTCGAGAAGCAGCGCATCCGTAACACCAAGGCGCTGCTCGCGACGATGGTCGCGACGGCGCGTGCGACGGCGATTCAGCGTGGCTGTGTCGCGACGCTCAACTTCGCGGCCGACAGCGTGTGGGTGACGGCGTGCGGCCTGGTGGGCAATCCGCCACCGGCCACCGTGCTCGTCGGCACCGCCAAGCGCGTGAAGGCGGATGTGAACGTCACGCTGTCCTATACGGCGTCCACCATCCGCTACGATCCCCGTGGCATTCGGCTGACGTTCCAGCCGACCACCGTGCGCGTCATCGGACCAACGTATCAGGACTCGGTCGTCATCAACGAGCTGGGGAAGGTGAAACGCCAATGAACGCCATCAAGAACCAAAAGGGTTTCACGATCATCGAGATCATCATCGCGATCATCGTGTTGACCGTGGGCGTGCTCGCGCTCGTCAGCACCGCGGCGCTCGTGACGCGCATGATCGCACGCGGCCAGCGCTCGGCCGACGCCTCGGCCTTCATGGCCCGGCGCGTGGAGCGGTTGCGCGCCGTCGCGAGCGGGCAGTTGACCGGCGCGTGCGTCGCGCCGCTGCCCGGCGCCGACACGCTGTATCGCGGCTCGAACTGGGTTGCGTTCAATACCTGGACTGTGACTCCGGTCGTGGGACAGGTGCAGAACTTCCGGATCAAGGTCGTCTCGACCTACAAGACTGTGAAGAATCGCGTTCGGCGCGATTCCATGGAGACCACGTTCTCATGCGATCCATACCTATGAGCCGCCGCGGCTTTACGATGATCGAGTTGCTCGTCGCCCTGGTGCTGCTGGGCCTCGTGAGCACCGCGATCTACCGTGTCCTGGTCAATAACCAGCGCCTGTATATGGCGCAGACGCAGCGGATCGATCTGTCGCAGAACATCCGGGCGGCGAACGCCATCCTCTCGGCCGAGTTCCGCGAGCTGGACGCGTTCGACGGAGACATCACTGCCATGGGTCCCGATTCAATCGTGATTCGCGGGATGCGCTGGCTCAGCTTCATCTGCGTCGCGCCGGCGCTGAATGGCAACAACGCGGGCAACCAGATGATCATTCGCGGCAACGCGGTCGGGACGCCGATGTTCTACGGCTCGCGCTACATCAACGAGTCGACCGATTCGCTGCTCATCTATCTGGATGGCAACCAGACGACGCGGCTCGATGACTACTTCGTGCCTGGCAGGATCGCCGCGACTCCCGGGAACCAGCAGTGCCCGGCGGTCGGTGCGGTGGCGGCGCAGCCGGGTACGCGCATCGTGTTCGACGGCAACTTCATCGCCGGGACCAACGTGGCAGGGGCCATTACCGTCGGCGCTCCGGTCCGCGGGTTCGAACGCGTGAAGTACCGGCTCTATCAGGCAGCGGGCGACACGTCCTGGTATCTCGGATTCCAGCCCAGCGGACAGACAATGCAGCCGCTGGTCGGGCCGCTGCTCACGAACGGCTTGACGTTCCAGTACTTCAACGCGGCCGGCGCCGTGACCGCGGTACGGACGCAGGTCGCCCGTATCGATGTGACCGTGCGCGCCCGCAGTCAGAACCGCGTGCGCGGGGGCGGTCAGGCGCCGCTGCGTGCCATCGTCGACAGCATCACGTTCAGTGTGGCGCTGCGAAATAATCGCCGCTTCTAGCGGCGCGATGTGGAGGGTCGTGGAGGATTGTGAAGGTGGGTGGAGGTTTGACCTCCACCAACCTCCACCAACCTTCACCAACCTCCAGAACACTCAAAGGGGGACGTATGCGTAGGATCTTGCATGATGAACGCGGTATGGCGCTCGCGGTCGCGATCTTCGCCCTCGTCGTTGTGGGCGCGCTGGTCGCGGGAGCGTTCTTCGCCGGCACCCAGGAGCAGCGCGTGGGTGAAAACCAGCGTCGCGTGATGACGTCCTTCGGCGTCGCCGAGGGCGGCGCTCAGCAGCGCATGCTGATGTGGAATCCGACGACGCAGAACCGCGTGAAGCAATATCCGGAAAGCACGGTGGCCATCGCCGATACCGTGGCGCCAGGCGGAACGGGTCGCTACGGCGGCAGCTGGTACCGTATGGGTCCGAACATCTTCCTGATCGACATCACGGGTCAGGACAACCGGACCTCGGCGGGTCAAAACAACAGCGGTGGCGGCGCGCGCCAGCGCATCGGCATGATCGCGCGCATCGCGCCGATCGAGTTCGGTGTCAAGGCGTCGCTGACGACCCAGGGTGGTGTAAGCGTCGGCGGTAACGCGGAAATCGACGGCACCGACCAGACTCCAACCGGTTGGGCCAGCTGCGATCCGCCCGGACCCGCTCAGGCCGGCGTCCGCGATAATGGTGGTACCGTCGGTACCAGCGGTGCCGGTACGGTGGGTGGAAATCCGCCCGTGGTGAACGATCCGACCATCAACACCGCGACGTTCACGACGTTCGGCGGCTCGACGTACGCCCAGCTCGCGGCGCGCGCGACCGTCGTGAACGGGGGCGGCAACATCAATACAAATCCGTCCTTCAATGCGGACGGGTCGTGCAACACGGCCGACATGAACAATTGGGGAGACCCCCACAACCCCAACTCGCGTTGTGGCAACTACTTCCCGATCATTCACGTGACGGGCAGCATGATGGTCAACAACACGCAGGGGCAGGGTATCCTGTTGGTAGACGGTGACTTAACCGTGAACGGCTCGTGGGACTTCTATGGGATCGTCATCATCCAGGGCGACCTGAAGACCGCCGGTGGTGGTACCGCCGACGCGCACTTCTGGGGCGGCGTGATGGCCAAGAACGCCGACCTCTCGACCCAGAACCTGAACGGTCACGCGACTTTGAACTTCTCTAGCTGCAGTATCCTGGCGGCTTTACAGGCTCAAAGCCCCATTTCGCCGATGCGGCAACGGGGGTGGGTCCAGCTGTTCTAAAGTGACCTAAGTGACGGCAGGCAAAATAGTTGTTGCTCTTAGCTCAAGTCGATTCGAGGCTTGACAGGATAAGGGGCGGGGCCTATTGTAGTTTGCCCTCGCCCCCTACTTGTCTCTGAACCAAAAGGCGCATATGGCCCTTTTTGGGTTTCTGGGCGGCAAAAAAACGACGGTTGGCCTCGATATCGGCTCCGGCATCATCAAACTCGTGGTCGTTGACCACGGGGGGTCGGAGGCTGAGCTGAGCAAGGTCGCGACCACCGAGGTCGCCGCTGATGCCATCGTCGAGGGCGAGGTGATGGATCCCGGCCTGGTTTCGGAGGCTATTCGGGGTTTGTTCGAGGCCGCGGGAGTCAAGCGCAAATCGGTCGTCACGGCCGTCGGTGGCCGCGACGTGATCGTCAAGAAAATCCAAATGGACCGGATGAAGGAAGCGGACGCCCGCGAGGTCATCCGCTGGGAAGCCGAACAGCACGTCCCCTTCGATATGGCCAACGTCGAGCTCGACTTCCAGATCCTCGATCCAGACGCCGAAGGCCTCCAGATGAACGTTCTGCTCGTGGCCGCCAAGCGCGAGCTGGTCGAGAGCCGGATCGGACTGCTCGGCGAAGCCGGACTCGAGCCCGCGATCATCGACGTCGACGCCTTCGCCATTCACAACGCCTTCGAGCTGAATCACCCCGACGCGATGCAGGGCGTCGTGGGTCTCGTCAACATCGGTCACGAAGTGACCAACGTGAACATCCTCGAGGACGGCATCCCCGTCCTGACGCGTGACCTCTCGGTCGGCACGCGCCGCTTCCGCGAAGATCTCCAGCGTGAAAAAGGGGTCGCCGCCGACGAGGCCGAGAAGATCATCCAGGGTCAGGCGCAGCACCCCGACCTCGCCGGCTACGTCAGCGCGCGCGGCGAGGAAATCGCCACGGGCGTCGAGCGCGCCGCGGCGTTTCTCGCGACGGCCTCGCGCTCGGCGGGCGGGCTCGCGCGCGTCTACACCACGGGCGGCGGCGCGCGTATTCCGGGACTCAACGACGTGCTCGGCGCGCGGCTGCGCGTGCCGATCGAGCTGGCGAATCCCGTGCAGCGCCTGCGCGTGAAAGACGACGTGTTCGAGGCCGTGCCGGTGGATGAAGTCGCGCCGCTGCTGATGCTGGCGGTGGGCTTGGCGCTGAGGCGCGCCGCATGATTGAAATCAATCTACTTCCAGGGAAGAAGAGGGCTGCCAAGGGCACGGGCATGTCGGTTGCCATGCCCGACTTCAAGGCGATCCTCACGCAGGTCAAGGATCCCTGGCTGATCGGTGCGGTCGTCGCCTGGGTGATCGTGGGCGGCGGCGGCGCGCTGCTGTTCATCACGGATCGCGCGCGCATTGCGCGCGCCGAGTCGCGCCTGGAACAGGTGAAGACCGAGAAGCGGCGCTACGACATCGTGATCGCGCAGAAACGCCAGGCTGAGAAAGTGCGCGACTCGCTGCTGTACGAGATCAACGTGATCCGCAACATCGATGCGGATCGCTATGTGTGGCCGCACGTCCTCGACCAGGCCACGAAGGCGCTGCCGCCCTATACCTGGATCACGCGCGTCGGCTCGGTCGGGACCACGATTCAGCCCGGCTCGGGTCAGGCCGGCGGGCCAGCGCCCGCGACGGTTGTCACCACCGATTCCAGCGGCGGGCCGATGGTGCGCGTGCAGATCGACGGCCGCACCGTCGACATTCAGGCCTACACGACGTTCCTGCGCCAGCTCGCCGCGTCGCCGTGGTTCACGGACGTGACGCCCGCGAGCTCGCAGACGGTGATTGAAAACGACCGGCCCGTCACGGCATTTCAGGTCACAGTCCGCTATCGGATCGCGGACTCGGTCTACATTCGCACGGTACCTCTCGTGCAATCGGTGAGGTAGCGACATGGCGTTCGGCATACCGACCGATCAACGCGGCCAAGTCCTCGCGCTGCTCATTCTGGTGGCGCTCGCGGGCGGCTATTTCTTCTGGACGAAGAAACACGCGCCCGATGTCGCGCAGATCCGCGCCGCCAATACCGAATCCGACAGCCTCGAGAAAATCGTGGCGGCCGCCAAGGCCGACCTCGCGAGCGGCAGCATCGAAGACTTGCGCCGGCGCGTGGAACAGTATCAGGGCTCGCTCGAGCTGATGCGGCGCCTGGTGCCCGAGCGCAACGAGGTGCCGACGCTCATCGACGACATCTCGTCGAAGGCGAAGGTCCGCG
>Ga0134125_10001221_pt1 | contig 31905 bp, 33 predicted proteins | sample KB31751_FD_96464 | JGI IMG/M metagenome (GOLD analysis project Ga0134125, IMG submission 96464) | Terrestrial soil microbial communities with excess Nitrogen fertilizer from Kellogg Biological Station, Michigan, USA - KB3-175-1 | ecosystem: Environmental > Terrestrial > Soil > Unclassified ... | reverse complement strand
TCCGGTTGCACGATGATTCCCGGCAATGCATTCTCTACCTCGGGTTTCGGCTCCGCCTATAAGAAACAGGTGAGAGATCAGGCTGGCGCCTTTATCGATATGGGCGCGTTTGGAGAGATGCTGCCGCGATACGAAAACTATGTAGCTATCGATCCGAATGTTAAGGACCGCTGGGGCATCCCTGTCTTGAAGTTCCACATCAGCTACGGTGACAACGAAAAGGCGATGGCGAAGGATATGGCTGAGACGGCGCAGGAAATATTTAAAGACGCCGGCATCGAGATTGTCTCTGTGAATCATGACATTCTTCCCGTTGGCTGGTCGATTCACGAATTGGGTACGTCCCGAATGGGGAACGACCCGAAAACAAGCGTCGTGAATTCATTCCAGCAATGCCACGATGTAAAAAATCTATTGTGTGTGGATGGAAGCACGCACGTTAGTGCATCGGCTCAGAACCCGACGTGGACCATCATGGCCTTATGCATGCGGTCGTGCGATCACCTGGCCGATCAGCTCAAAAAAGGAGAAATCTAATGTCTGAGGATTTTAAACGCAGAGATTTATTCCGTCTTACAGCGGGCGGTCTCCTGGTTGCCGGCCTTGGCGCGGCGGAAACGCCCGCATTTTTCACCAAAGAGGAATTTGCCGCGATCGACGAGCTGATGGAAACAATTATTCCGACGGATGACCATTCTCCCGGTGCGAAAGCTGCCGGTTGCGCTGCTTACGTTGACCGCCAACTCGCCGAATCGGTGGACCGGGACCTGAAGCATAAATGGCGCACCGGGCTAAAGTCGCTTGAATCGCAATGCCATGCGAAATTCGACAAAAGCATAGCAGACGCCACGCCGGATGACCGCACGGCGCTGCTTGATGAGATTTCTAAAAACGAAGACAGCCCCTCTACACCGGAAGAGAAATTTTTCAATACGCTGAAACACGCAACCGCTTTTGCTTACTACAGCTCGAGTATTGGCATCCACAAGGAAATCGAATACAAGGGGAATGTTTATTTAAAGGAATTCGCAGGGACGGAAGTGTAGCCGTTCTTAGATCGGCTTCGTCGATTTCGCTTTAGATGTTTGTTCGTGGGCGTCGGTTGAGCCCGGTTGTGCGTCCTGGTATTGGACAATCAGCGAGACACGCCGGTTTGCAGGATCCAGGGGATTGGCTGGGTCTTTGAGCTGGCGATCTGCGAATCCGCGGACATAGCTGACTTGATCATGCCGCATTCCCGCTTCTTCCATTAGGCGCCGGGCTGCATTCGCTCGGTCTACCGATAATTCCCAGTTCGAATAGTCTTTGTCGCTGTGATACGGCGCTGCATCCGTATAGCCTTCAATAAGCACGTGGTTCGGAACTTTGGCTATTTCTTTCGCCAATGCTGCCAGCAGCGCTTTCCCGTCTGTGGTTGCTGCGGGACTGCCGTTTTTGAAGAAGAAGCCGCCTTGAGTTTCCATCAGTTCGACCCGTAGGCCTTCCGGCGTAATGATCATCTGAACCTGCTTATGGATTTTTGAGAAGTCCTCGACTTTTTTCATTGCCTGTTCGAGTTTTTGGCGAAGCTTGGGTAAGTCATCTTTTTTTACTGGAATCCCGACGCCGGAACCTCCGTACTCAGTGCCCGTTAACCGTCCTTTGCTGCGCGGATCCTGAAAATAACCACCCACCATTTTCTTTACATTCTCGCTGGTGTTCATCAGCCAGAGGACGATGAACAGCGCCATCATGGCCGTGACAAAGTCGGCATAGGCCACCTTCCAGGCACCGCCGTGATGTCCATGCGCGGCTGCCTTCTTCTTGATAATGATGATTGGGGCAGTTTCCTTTGTGGGCATTATGTATCCGCCTTACGCCGCCTGCGTTTCCGGAGCCTTTTCTTCGGCGGAGATGCCGCGGCAGTGTGCTTCGGCTTCCTGGAATGCCGGCCGCACGTTTGTCTGTATGGAGCGGCGCGCAAACTCGGCCGAGATAATCGGCGAGTCGCCGCGTATGAACGAGTTCACGCCCACGCGAAGGAATCGGAAGAAATTTTCTTCTTCTTCGTTCATCTTCGACATGTAGGAAGCGACGGGGCCAATCAGGCCGTAACACAAGAGAATTCCCAAAAATGTGCCGACTAGGGCCGCCGCCACCTTGTGACCAATCTCCTCTGGCGGTCCTCCCAGAGCGCCCATCGTAACCACGACCCCGAGCACGGCGGCTACAATTCCCAGGCCGGGAAGGGAATCGGCAACCGTACTGAGTGCCGTTACGGGAGCTTGGCTTTCGTGGTGCGCTACTTCGAGATCGAGTTCCATGAGCTGGTCAAGTTCAAAAGGACTCGACGCACCCGCAACGTGAGTACGCAGCGTATCGCACACGAACGCGAGTGCGTGATGGTTGGCAAGAAATTTCGGATGGTTCGAAAAAATTTGACTTTCAGCCGGGTTTTCCAAGTCCGCTTCTATCGCGCTCAACCCCTGCCTGCGTCCACGCGTAAACAGATCGAACAGCATCTTTAGGTGGTCGAGATAGAACGCCTTATTGTAAGGGCTCGGCTTAAGGCATCCGACGATGCCTTTAAGGATCTTAATGACCGTAGAGAGCGGATTCGCGATCAGCAAGGTGCCTAACGCTGCGCCACCGATAATGATCAGTTCGGCCGGTTGCATCAGGACAAGCAAATTTCCATGTTCCAGGAGATACCCTGCAATGATCGCCCCGAACACTACTATGGTTCCGATGATGATAAACATATAAGCGCGAGAGTTTGGTCCGCCAATACCCTCGCGTTTCTCATCGGCTGAATGGTGGTAGAGGTTTATAGCCGCGGGTGCTAATAAAATAAGTCAAACTGGCAGCGCCCTCGGGATTTTCCGACCGCGCGGAGTCTCTGCCGGGCATCAATTTGCTGTCGCGGAACCGGATCGTGCTGTTATCTTTACTTGACTGGGATTAACACCGGTGCACCCTTTTCCTTCACTAAAAACACAACGAACTTAGCCGGCTGGGTGTTGCTTGCGTTCCGCCCAACGACGTGAATATCGTTTGGGCCTTCATAAAAAGTCTGTCCTGATATCAAAGTGACTTCTTTCGCGCCCTTCACCTGCATCACAATGGAGCCCTCGAGCACATAGAGAAAAGCAGGAGCATTGTGCCGATGGATAGGATCGGAAGCGCCGGGCGGATACTCCACCGTGACCATCGTCCCTTCCTTGCCGGGACAGTCGGTGAGATCCTTCAATATAAGAGTTGTGACCTTTGCTTCCTGAGCTATCAGTGTGCCGCTAATCAGCAACGGCAACGCCAATGTTAATAGTTTTAATTTGAAGCGCGCCATCACTTGCTCCGCGCCGCCTTTTCTGCCGCGGATTGCCTGGTTGTAGCTGGCGCTTGATTTGCGGATTCGCTGAGCCAGGTTTCGAGATGGGTTTCGCCAAGTTGTGCGTTACTATCGGGGAGCAGCGCGGCCTCACTCACCTTAATGCCGTAGTAACGCGCTTCCGGGTCGGCAACAACCTTGCGCGGATCCTTGTGTGCTGCCAGACCGCGGCGGACAAGCTCATCGAGACGAAACTTCTCCGGACCCCCCACTTCCAACGTGCCGTTCAGGGGTGAACCCAGCGCGACGCGGCACACAGCGCCGGCAACGTCCTGCGCAGCCATGGGCTGGATGAGGACAGATGGCAGGCGGACCGTATTCCCCTCAGTGGAAAAATCGGCGATGCCTTTGATGAATTCGAAGAACTGCGTCGCGCGAACGATTGAATAGGGAACAGAGGAACTCTTGATCAAATGTTCCTGAGCGATTTTTGCGCGGAAGTAGCCGCTTTCCACCAGACGATCCGATCCCACAACCGATAACGCAACGTGATGCGCTACACCGGCGGCAGCTTCAGCGGAAAGAAGGTTGCGGGTTGATGTCTCGAAAAATTTCATCACGGCGCTGTCCTCCCATGAGGGTGCGTTCGATACATCAATGGTCACCGATGCACCCCTTAATACCTCGGCGAGTCCATCTCCGGTGACGGTGTTGACTCCGGTATTGGGAGATGCCGCTGCTGCTTCGTGTCCCTGCGCAATGAGCTTGGCTACGACCTTTGATCCGATGAGGCCCGTGCCTCCAATAACTACAATCTTCATGATTATCTCCTCGGCTTTCGACCTCTGCAGTCAATTTTTCTGGTCTTACTCGCTATGACAGAATACCCCGCAATTTTGTGACAAGCTCGATGTCGTTTTAATCATGTCGTCTAGGGGTTCGTTTAACTGGCGAGATGCTTTTCGATGCGCCGGCGGAAGGACAATGTCGTCCAATCGCTCGTTTCAAAAAAATGATTGTTGTCCCTGAATGCGCACGGTGCATCCTTGATGCAACTAACATTCCTCCTAACAGAAGTGACGAATGAACTACTGATTGCGAGCCAATATTAGGGTACAAGGATAGCTACGCTCATTGTTTGGTAGCGGCCAGGCACTGCTATCATCGGGGCCTTGAACCGGCAGTGGATTGAATAGCATGACCGAAACGAACATGGCGAACGCTTCCCGGAGGGAAGCGAAACTCGAAGATTGGCAAAGCCGAACCCTAGCGGACTTGATGCGCCATATTATCGCGCAACATCATTCGTATCTGCGGACTCGCCTTCCTGCTATAGAGATTTTGGTCGCTGGCTTAGAGGAGAACCAAAGCGACACGACCACCCTCAAAAGGCTTGTCCGGCAATTCCGAAGCGAGATGGATCAGCATATGAAAAAGGAGGAAGCGATTCTCTTTCCAATGATCGAGAAGCTCGAAAACGCAGCTTCCTCAGGCATCGAAATTCCCCGGTTTCCTTTTGGCTCGATCGCTAATCCTATCGCCGTCATGGAGGAGGAGCACGAGCGATCTCGCGGAGAATTGGCGGAAATTCGCTCAATTACAAACGGCTACACAAGTGCGCCGGGCAGATGTGCTGATGAACGGTCTGTACTTGAAGGTCTGAAAGAACTGGATGTCGACATGGATATTCACTCGCGGCTTGAAGACGAGATCCTCTTTCCCCGCGCAATCGGTTTGGAGCGAACTTAGGCGCAGTGCTGTTGGCGGAAGCAAAGTATAAAATGCATCGCGGCCGTGGGACAGCGCCATTGTGGTTAGTTTGCGCCGCAATCTCACTCGGCTGTTTTTTCTCATGCGCCGCCCTTGCGCAAACCAATCCTCCGGATGCGGTCCGGGCGGGTGAAGCGCTCTTCCGGGGAACCAGGCATTTCGCTAATGGCGGTCCTGCGTGCGCTGCGTGCCATCACGTTTCCGGCATCCCGTTCCCCGGAGGCGGAATCGTGGGTCCGGACCTTACACACGAATATTCCAAGGTGGGCGCGGTGGGGCTCCAGGGTTCATTGCAAACGCTCTTCTTCCCAACCATGACTCCGCTGTTCGCGAACCGTCCCCTTACCCCCGATGAACAAAGTCAATTATTCGCTTTTCTTCAGGCAGCCGCCGGCAAACCTGTTGCAGGAACACCAACGGTAGCGTTTATCGTGATAGCGCTGATCGGGTGCGCTTTGCTATTGCTCTTCACGTGGCTGCTGGGGCGTAAGCGAGTACGATCCGTGCGGAAAGCAATGCTGCACCGCGCAATTCAGAAACGAGGTGCGGTTACATGAGCTGGATTCGCGATCTTATCGACCCGCAGGCGCGCTCGTGGGAAGAGTTCTATCGCAATCGCTGGCAGCACGACGCAGTGGTGCGCAGCACGCATGGCGTGAACTGTACGGGCAGTTGCTCGTGGATGATCTACGTCAAAAACGGCGTGGTCACATGGGAAATGCAGGCTTTGGACTACCCGAAGCTTGACGCCAGCCTCCCGCAATACGAGCCGCGCGGCTGCCCGCGAGGCATTACCTACTCTTGGTACATTTACAGCCCGCTGCGAATCAAGTATCCCTACGCTCGCGGCGTGCTGCTGGATGCTTGGCGCGATGCGCGCTCCCGTCATTCGGATCCTGTTGCCGCGTGGACGGTGCTCGTCGAAAATGAGGAAACGCGCGGCCGGTATCAGCAAGCGCGGGGAAAGGGAGGATTCCGCCGCACGAGCTGGGATGAAGTGCTCGAGATCGTTGCAGCCTCGATGCTTTACACCGCAAAGAAGTATGGACCCGACCGCGTGGCTGGCTTCTCCCCTATCCCCGCGATGTCGATGCTGAGCTACGCGGCGGGCTCTCGCTTCCTGCAATTGTTTGGAGCCCCTGTTTTGAGCTTCTACGACATGTATGCGGATTTTCCCCCGGCATCTCCTGAAACTTGGGGGGAGAAGACGGACGTAGCGGAAAGCGCCGATTGGTTCAACAGCAAATATATCGTCACCGCGGGATCGAATCTGAACATGACCCGCACGCCGGATGTCCATTTTGTGGCGGAAGCTCGTAATCACGGCGCCAAGCTAGTCGTGCTCTCACCCGATTTCAGCGAGGTGGCCCGTTATGCCGATTGGTGGATTCCGGTACACGCCGGCATGGACGCCGCCTTCTGGATGGCTGTGAACCATGTCATCCTGAGAGAATTTCACTGGCAAAGAAAGGTGCCGTATTTCACCGATTACTTGAAGCGTTATTCGGACAGCCCCTTCCTGGTAACGCTAAAAGAGACCGAAGAGCATGACTACACACCGGGCCGATTTCTTCGCGCAAATGAGATCGAGCGGTACCGCGACACAGAAAATGGCGACTGGAAATTTGCTGTTTTTGACGCAAAAAGCGGTGAGGTGCGTGTGCCTCAGGGCTCTATTGGTTTCCGTTGGCAGCAAACAGAGGGGCAATGGAACCTCGAATTGAAAGATGGGCTGGATGGAGCTGAAATCGATCCATTACTGACGCTGGAGGATGTTCGCGATGGCGAAGTTTCGGTCCGATTTACCGATTTTGGCAATCAGCGAACCTATCATCGCGGCGTACCCGTGAAATATCTTGAGACCGCGGGCGGTCGGGTTCCTGTTACCACGGTCTACGACCTTCTGCTCGCTGAGTTTGGAATTGCGCGAGCGCTTCCCGGCGGTTACCCGGTCAATTATGACGATTCGGAGAGCCCCTATACCCCCGCTTGGCAGGAACGGTTCACGGGCATCGGGCGCAACACGGTAGTCCAGTTCGCCCAGGAATTTGCCAGGACCGCGGAGAGGACTGGCGGAAAGTGTACCGTCCTCATCGGGTCCGGAGTGAATCATTGGTACCACGCGAACCTGCATTATCGCGCGTCGATTGTCACTTTAATTCTTTGCGGATGTGTGGGCGTAAACGGCGGCGGACTGAATCACTACACAGGGCAGGAAAAGCTGGTTCCGGGCGCGTCCTGGTCGTCGCTCGCAATGGCGTTGGACTGGTCCGCGCCACCGCGTCTCCAAAACTCGCCGTCGTTTCACTACGTCCATTCCGACCAATGGCGTTATGAGCGCGCTATTGTGGAATCCCACCCTTCATCCGGGCCGTTTTCCCGAAACCACACAATGAGCATCGAGGCCGATGCGGTACGTATGGGGTGGCTGCCGTTTTATCCGCAGTTCAACGCCAATCCGATTGAGCTGGTACAACGCGCGGAGCACGAAGGGGCGGCGACGAAAGAGGACATTGTCCAATGGATGGTCGATCATCTTCGCAACCGGCGCGTGCGGTTCGCTGTTGAAGATCCGGATGCCCCGGAGAACTGGCCACGAGTGTGGCTCATCTGGAGAGCCAATGCTATTAATTCCAGCGCCAAGGGTCAGGAGTACTTCTTCAAACATTATTTGGGTACGCACGACGCCGCAATCGCGGATGAACTAGGGCAAGATGCGGTTGAGGATGTCGCGTGGCACCAACACGCTCCGCGCGGGAAGATGGACCTCGTCGTTGACTTGAATTTTCGGATGGACACAACGGCGCTTTATTCCGATATCATTCTTCCCGCCGCGAGCTGGTATGAAAAGAACGACCTGAACACAACCGATCTCCACTCTTTTATTCATCCGTTGGGCCAAGCTGTCCCACCTTGCTGGGAATCGAAAACCGATTGGGACATTTTCAAGTCCTTAGCGCAAAAGATCAGCGAATTGAGCCAGGTTCACTTTCCCGAGCCGTTTCGCGAAATTGTCTCCACTCCGCTCTTGCACGATACGCGAGACGAGATTGCGCAAACGTCCGTGCGCCGCTGGTTTGAAGGTGAATGCGAGCCTGTTCCCGGTAAGACAATGCCGCATTTTTCGATTGTCGAGCGCGATTACCCGAATCTGTATCATAAATTCTGTTCGCTGGGGCCGCGTCTTAGAGAGCACGGCGTCGAAGATCGTGGCATCGACATTCCGGTTTTCGATCTTTACGACGAATTTGCGCGTTCGACGAAATCCTACGAATGGGGCGGGAAAAAATATCCCTCGCTCGTCGATCCTGTCGATGCCGCGAACATGGTTCTGCACTTCGCTCCCGAAACAAATGGAGAGGTTGCCTATCGCGGATTTCAGGTGCGAGAACGCCAAACCGGGCAAAAACTAACGGATTTGGCCGAAAATTCTCGCTCCGTCCGGCACACCTTTCAATCCGTTACGAGCCAGCCGGGTAGGATACTCACCAGTCCGTGCTGGTCCGGCATCCTGAACGAAGGGCGAGCCTATAGCGCCTACTGTCAAAATATCGAGCGACTGATACCTTGGCGCACTCTCTCCGGTCGCCAGCATTTTTATTTGGATCACGAAGGCTATCTGGCCTATGAAGAAAACCTGCCTACTTTTAAACCGAGGATCAGTCTGGAGGATTCTTTATCGCTTGCAAAAAGCAGATCCGACGGTCCCGCGCTGGTTCTGAGTTGTCTGACGCCGCACGGCAAGTGGCATATCCATAGCACCTATGGAGACAATCTGCCGATGCTTACGCTATCGAGGGGCATTGAGCCTTTTTGGATGAATGACAAGGATGCGGAGCAAATCGGCCTGATCGACAACGATTGGGTGGAAGCATACAACGATAACGGCGTCATTGTGACGCGAATCATCGTGAGCGCGCGCATCCCTCGGGGGCTTGGCTTTTTCTATCACGCGCCCGAACGCACCATGGGATTTCCGAAATCCGAACAGCGGAAAGGCCGTCGGGGCGGCGGAACTAACAGCGTCACGCGCCTCCGCCTAAAGCCGGTTCTGATGGTAGGCGGCTACGGCCAGCATTGTTACCGCTTCAACGATTATGGGCCGCCTGCGACCGACCGCGACACCTATGTCATTCTTCAGAAGCTGAAGCGCAAGCCGGAATTTTACTGAGAGGCTGAAACCCCAAATGAATGTTCGCTGCCAGGTATCGATGGTATTTCATCTTGACAAGTGCATTGGCTGCCATACTTGCAGCCTGGCTTGCAAGAATCTGTGGACCTCCAGAAAAGGCACGGAATATATGTGGTGGAACAATGTCGAAACCAAGCCCGGCACCGGCTATCCCACCCTGTATGAAGATCAAGACCAATATCGCGGAGGCTGGGAGCTAAAAGACGGCGAGCTCAAGCTGAAGCTGAATCCCAGATCGAAAGAATTACTCAGCCTTGGCTTTAATACCCATCTCCCCTCTCTTGACGACTACTACGAGCCATGGACGTATAAGTATGACGATCTTATCCATTCGCCTCTTCAGCAGATTCAGCCAATAGCCACCCCCGTGTCCCTGGTGACCGGCAAGGAAATGGAGATTGAGGCCGGCCCTAATTGGGACGACTGCCTTGGCGGGTCTCCCATCTACGCGGCGAACGATCCGAATCTCAAGTCGGTTACAGAGGAAGAACGCCGGCAACTATTCGAGATGGATCGCATTGTCTACTTCTATCTCCCGCGCATCTGCAACCACTGCTTAAACCCAAGTTGCGTCGCCGCATGTCCCGCCGGCGCGATTTATAAGCGTGGCGAAGACGGCATTGTTCTTGTCAGTCAGGAGAAATGCATGGGATGGCGGATGTGTGTCTCCGGCTGCCCTTATAAAAAGGTGTACTTCAACTGGTCCACCGGAAAGGCCGAGAAGTGCATTCTCTGCTATCCGAGGCTCGAAACGCAGCAAGCGCCCGCTTGTATGCATTCGTGCGTGGGCCGGATTCGCTACTTGGGGATGCTCCTGTATGACGCCGACCTTATCGAACAAGCCGCGAAGAGCGCCGATCGGGATCTGGTCCAGGCACAGCGCGACATTATTCTGGACCCGTTCAATCCGGAAGTAATTCGCGAAGCCCGGCGGAACGGAGTGGAGGACAAGGTGATCGAATCCGCCCAAAAATCTCCCGTTTACAGCTATGTCAAGCGATGGAAGCTAGCGCTTCCGTTGCATCCGGAGTTCCGCACCATGCCCATGCTTTTCTATGTCCCGCCGCTACTGCCGGTTACCGGTTCGATGAACGACGAGATTTACGAAAGCTCTCTCGATTTTTTCAGCTCTCTCGAAAACGCGCGTTTGCCCATTCGCTATATGGCAAGCCTCTTTACGGCGAACGATGAAGACATGATCAAGGCCGTTTATCGGAAGATGATGGCCGTTCGCATCTACAAGCGGGCGCGCACCGTCGGCGACATTTCCGACAGCGAAGCCAATGAGGCCTTGGAGCGCGGCGCGACATCTCCGGAGGAGGTGGAAGAGATTTACCGCTTGACATCCCTCGCCGGCTTTGAGGAGCGTTTTGTCATTCCGCCGTTTTCGCGAGAAGCCGCTATCGACCTGGTACACCTTACGCATACGCCCGCCGAGACGAGCGGCATGGGCTTTATCCATGCGCCGGAGCGAGGTTTATGAACCGGGAAGCTTACACGCTGCTTGCCGCGGTTTTGGATTATCCGGCCGACGCCCTACCCGAGGCTGTGGCTCGCCTGGTGAAAATTTTGCCGGAAGTCTCACCCGAAACGGCCACTGCCCTAGCCGCGTTCGAACGAAGCCTTAAGTCAAACGGCATACCCAGCCTCCAGGAATGGTACATCCGCACGTTCGATTTTCGCGCTGACTCCTCGCTCCACATCGGCCATCATTTGTTCGGTGAAACAGGGCGGCGCGGTGTGTTTGTTGCGGAATTGACCGGTCGATACCGGAGATATAGCTTACCCGAAACCGAGGATTTATCGGACCATATCAGTTGTGTGCTGCGCTATCTCGCGGCGCTCGAACCGGGCGAAGAAGCGAGCGAGTTAATTCACGCCTGCATGATTCCGGCCCTTTCCCGAATTAATGCTGTTGAAGCCATTAAGGCCAGCCCCTACCGGACTGTTTTAGAAGTCCTGCCCGGGTTTCTGCGGGGTGAAAGCACTTGTTGTGCATCAGGAGAACTCGCGTGGATACCATCCTATTCATCGCCTTTCCCTATATTGCCGTAATCCTGGCCGTCGGCTTCGGGATTTATCGCAATGTGGTGAATCGCTTTACATATTCAAGCCTTTCATCGCAGCTACTCGAAAACCGGCAGCTTTTTTGGGGATCTGTTCCCTGGCACTACGGCATCACTCTGGTGCTTCTTGCGCACTTACTTCCATGGATCATCCCGGGCGCAGCGAGGTACATTCTTAGTGATCCTTTACGTCTGGTGGTCCTGGAGTTAATCGGCCTCGCTCTGTCGCTTTTTACGGCGTTCGGTCTGATTGTGCTTATCATTCGCCGTTTGCCGGGAAATTCCCGCGCGCATGCGGTGACGACCTGGATGGATGGCGTCATTTTATTTCTACTCGCGGTGCAGACATTTAGCGGCATCGGGGTGGCCCTGTTTGATCGCTGGGGCTCGTTGTGGTTCTTGAGCAGCATTGTTCCGTGGCTGTGGTCACTAGTTCGCCTACAGCCAGATATTGCCTCTGTTGTAGTGCTGCCGGCATTCATCCAGTTCCACATCCTGACAGGTTTCCTGTTGATTCTGCTGTTTCCGTTCAGCCGCCTTATTCATATTTTTGCGATTCCGCTCGGCTATCTTCGGCGGCCTTATCAAGTGGTCATCTGGTATCGCGATCCCCGCCAGGGCGCCAGTCAGATGACCGTTCGATTGGGCACGACAAAGGACAGGTGATTACTTATGTCGAATATCCTCTCAAACGATGCCTTGGACTCTGCGCCTGAACCCGAACCGCTGCGACAGGGCGATTCACAGGACAAAAAGCGTAGAACATTTCTGACCGACGTGGGCATCCTGGCAGCGGGAATTGCCGCCGCGGTTGTTACGGTTCCGGCAATTGCCTTTTTACTCGGATTGCGCAAGACGCCAACCATCTGGCGCTCTCTCGGCCGTGTCGACCAGTTCAAAGTTGGAGAAACGATTGAAGTCTCATTCGCCGATCCGTCGCCGCTGCCCTGGTCAGGAGTAACGGCGAAAACCGCCGCCTGGCTGCGCCGCAACAGCGAGCAGGAATTTGTTGCATTCGCTATCTATTGCACGCATCTGGGCTGCCCAGTGCGTTGGATCCCAACGGCGAATCTGTTCATGTGCCCCTGTCATGGTGGAGTGTTTTATGCCGACGGAAAAGTGGCCTCGGGGCCGCCGCCAAAACCCTTGAGCACATATCCGGTTCGCGTGAACCAGGGTTTCGTCGAAATCCAAACCAGCCCGGTGCCGATTACTACCGGGTGAGGTGAAAGCAACAATGCGTCTTCTCAAGCGGCTGTGGGCATGGTTTGACGATATTACCGGGACTTCTAAAGCGCTCGGTCCTCCTCTTACGCATCCCGTTCCGAACGCCAAAAAGTCGCGATGGTTTTATGTTCTCGGTAGCGCGACGCTAGCGGCTTTTCTTGTCCAGGTCGTCACGGGTATCGCACTTTCCAGTTCGTATGTGACCGGGTCCGGTCAGGCCTACGATAGCCTGCGGTTCATTACAGATGCGCCGCTGGGGCGCGTCCTGCGCGGCATGCACTACTACGGCTCAACGGCAATGATTATTCTGATTGGGCTGCATGTGATTCGTGTGTATCTCATGGCTGCGTATAAGTACCCGAGGCAGGTGAATTGGCTTTCGGGGGTTGTTCTGCTGCTTGGAACCCTGCTCATGGCTTTTACCGGTCAGATTCTGCGGTGGGATCAAGGTGGATTCTGGACTGCCGTCGTGGCTGCCGAACAGGCAGGCCGTACTCCTCTCATTGGGGACTGGTTGGGCCATTTCATTCTTGCGGGCGCAACCCCGGGAGGCGCGACCCTTAGCCGCTTCTTTGCCGCGCACGTGTTCTTTATCCCCGCGGTGCTCTTTACCTTCATTGCCGTTCATCTTTATCTCGTGGTACATAACGGCATCTCTGAACCTCCCAAAGCCGGGCGGCCTGTCGATTCGCGTACTTACAAACGCTGGTATCACTCCCTTCTACAGCGCGAAGGCGTCCCGTTCTGGCCCGACGCTGCCTGGCGCGACCTCTTCTTCGGCTGCATCGTCGTTCTGGCAATCTTTTTACTCGCCGTGATCGTTGGACCGCCGGAAATTGGAAAGCCGCCCGATCCCACGATCATTCAAGCTTCACCGCGTCCCGATTGGTATTTCCTCTGGTATTTCGCGCTGCTCTCGTTGATCCCAAACTGGTCCGAAACGTTTGTGATTGTTGCCGTGCCCTTAATCTTCATTCTGTTTCTGGTTGCTTTACCACTTGTCGCTCCAAGCGGCGAGCGAAGCCCGCTACGCCGGCCTTGGTCCATCTTTGTCGTGCTCTTTATGGTCAGTGCGATTGGATATTACTGGCATGAGGGCGTCCGTGCCCCGTGGTCTCCTCACATGGATGCTCCACCGCTCCCTGTATCGGTTGTTGGCGTCAGCAGTGGGCCAATCGCAGACGGTGCAAAAGTCTTCTACGATAAAGGCTGTGAATTTTGCCATCGCATTTCCGGCTACGGTGGAATCCGTGGGCCCGATCTCTCCGATTCGGGCGACCGTATGACTCGGGCGGAAATGGTCACCCGCCTTTACAGTGGCGCCGCCAACATGCCGTCTTACGCGAACAACCTGACGCCTCAGGAATTGAACGTGCTCCTCGATTTTCTTCAGTCGAGGCACCGGGCACACAAATACAAAATTTCGCCGCCGCCGCTCGCTGGGGCTGCGCACGGTCCATAATCAGGCATAGCTACCTGTTCATTTTCTTGTCTCCAGCGCTTTAACGCGCTTGGCCCAGAAGGGGTAATCAAGACCAGCGAGCCGGTTAATAACTATGGCCTGAAGGACCATCGATACCACTGCAATCTCAATGACAAGCAGATACAGTGGTTTCGTCACAATTCCAAGCGAGATGATCAGCGTTGTGGCGCCCGCCGGCGGATGTGCCGCTTTCAGCAGGATCATCAGCGCGCTTGTCGCCGCGAGCGATAAGGCGGCGGCAAGTATGCGGTGCGAATCGACACCCACGACGGCTGCCGAGGCCGAATGGTGCAATCCAACCATCACCAAAGATCCATAACCGCATATAATCCCGATGGCGTGCCCGTACACCGTATGCCGTGGAGAGGCAGTAGGAGAAAGCGGTGTATAGAAGAGCAAAATTGCTGTTGGCCCGAGGGAGGGAAAAACGAAAGGCGTGTTCGATAACATGGCGACTCCCGCAAGAATCGCAATCGTGATAAAACCATTTACGAACATGAATACTGCCCACATGAATCGTCCGGGGAAACGTGCGCTCAGACGAATAAAGCTTAGGCGTGCAAGAAAACCATGCACAATCGCGGGCTCAAGCAGCACCAGCGGCCGGTGATTCCGGCGTTGTTTGTCGGGCATAAGCTTCAGAACATATCCCAAGCGGATGTTCAAATCAGTAAGTATCAGACAACCGCTCGGAAAGTTTAGAAAGGCGGGCATCCTGTATTGAAAACGAATAAAGTTGAGTCAAATCGATACGTCCGCCGCCTCTCAGATCTTACAATCATTCTGATCCCGTCCGCGGGCAGTCTCTTGATGATCGGGTTTCTAGCGCAATCGGTCGTTCGTCACTTGTTAGCGGATGCTCGTAATTGCCGGTATGTAGGCGCTGTGGTAATTTGCCGTTGCAGTGGCGCATATAACGCAGTACCTTTATTGCATCCGCACTTATACAGCGTGCGACCCTGAGAGCGCCACGCCGCCGAAAATTGCCATTGAGAGGCTGAACCAGGCGTTCGGGTGATATTGTAGTAACTCGGCCGATCCTGCAATAACTTGCGGAACCGCGACCGTCAGCGAGCACCTTCAATTTTCAGACATTTTCTAACGCATTATGACGACGCCTGCAGGACGCAACAGCAGGTGGAGCGCATTAGGGAGTCGCATCCCTGCTGCTAGCAGCTACGCACTATGATGCCGCGTTTCATCGCGTGAAGAACGGCTTCCAACCGGTTGTGAGTGCGAAGCTTCTGATTGATTGCGTGGAGATGATTTCTGAGCGTCGGTAGCGTGATTCCCAGATTTTCTGCTACTTGGGCGGAGTTCTTGGCCCCGGCAAATAACTTTAAGATCCGCTGCTCCTGTTCCGAGAGCGGTTCAACAGGAGCCAAGCCCGGGTGGCAATCGCTCACAGAATGACCTCTTCTGATAATGCGACCATGCGCGCAAATGCCAGTTCTACCTGCTTTCGCTCGCTGATATCGTGGGCGAGATGGGCAATGAGGCGTCGATGGAGCCGCGAATCCTCAAATATTAGTGTCGAAATATTGACCCAAATCCGTTGTCCAGATCGAGTCGTAACCTCGAGATCGAAAGCAGGAATGGCATGACCATGAGCAGCGCAGTGTTGGATGCTGCACCCCCCGGTACACACGACCCTACCTAGAACATCCTCACCGCGGAGAACGCTGTAGCAGGGTTGGTTCAAAACGTCCGCGGCACGAAAGCCGAACAACCGCTCGGCGGCCCGGCTCCAAAAGCAGATCTCTCCTTCGAGGGTTACGACAAACGCTGCATCTGCTGTCCCCTCCAGCAGTTTGTAGACGTCACCGGTGAACATGGCGAAATTTGGCACCCACTCAATCGACGCCTGCGAAACCCTGACGAAAGCGTATTCGGGCCGTATTGTCTCATTTACGACACCGAACAAATTTTGAGACTGTCGATCGGTTCAGCGTCTCAGGGGTTGATTTGAGCAGGTGCGCAGAATTGGTCGAAAGCTCCTAACAACCGCTCCGCAATTTGCGGCGCCGAACTCGATTCAATATCGCTGCGATGCAGCATAAACACAGGCTCGCCATTTCGAAACAAAGCAATCGAAGGCGACGACGGCGGAACCCCGGCTAGCCTCTCGCGCACGCGATTGACGGCCTCGATATCCGCGCCGGCAAATACAGTTGCCGCCGCATCCGGTTTAATGCTGCCGTGCTCTAGGGCCAGTCCCACCGCCGGGCGCGCTTTACCGGCCGCGCATCCGCAAACGGAATTGATCACCATGAGGACAGTGCCGCTTTTCGGGCCAAGCACAGCGTCCACTTCCTCGGGCGTGCGCGTCTCCTTTACGCCATGTTGCGTAAGGTCCTGCCGCATAATAGCAATGAGTTGTTCGGGATAAGGCAAACGAAGCTCCTAACTGAAAAATGTATCTGTTCACTTTCTATTTTGCCAGTACGCTGCTCGGAAATGCAGGGGCAGTGGCTGAATGACCCGCATCCGCGTGCTGTTGGTGGCTCCTTCGCTGGAAATTGTCGGAGGCCAGTCAGTACAAGCCGCACGTTTGATGGATGCTTTTTCAAGCGAGCCGGAAATCGAAGCCGCATTTCAACCCACGAACCCGCGGCTGCCTCGGCTCGTTTCATTTTTGCGGCGCATCAAATATCTGCGGACCATCGCGACTGAGATCGCGTATAGCGTGCAGGTTTTGCGCCGTAGCCGCCGCGTCGATATTATTCATGTCTTCGCCGCCGGTTATTCTTCTTTTTTTTTGACGATGGCGCCGGCGATTGCCGCCGCTCGACTGAGACGCAAGCCCGTTATCCTGAACCACCACGACGGCCGCGCCGGAGATCACTTCCGCCGCTCGCGCTTTGCGCTATACCTGGCGCGAAGTGCCGCTGCAATCGCCGTGCCGTCTGCCTATCTCGTCGATGTTCTCGCAAAATTCCAGTTGAAGGCCATGGCGATATTCAATATCGTTGATACCGGGAAATTTTGCTTTCGCCCGCGTCCAAAGCCTGCGCCGCGCTTTCTTCACAACCGAGGGCTTGAGCCTCATTACAACCCCGGATGCTCCATTCGAGCCTTCGGCATCGTGCAAGGCCGCTATCCCCACGCAACGCTCACTATGGCCCATGACGGATCGTCCCGTCCTTCGCTCGAGTCGCTTGTGGCGGACTTGCGCCTGAAGAACGTGAGATTCCTCGGCAGGGTCGATCAGGCGGCCATGCGTGCGCTCTATCACGAATGTGACATCTACCTTATGAGCCCTGAGGTCGACAACATGCCGCTCTCTGTTCTCGAATGCTTTGCGAGCGGAATGCCTGTAGTATCCACCTCCGCGGGTGGAGTGCCCTTCCTTGTTGATAACGGCCGTACCGGAATCCTTGTTCCGCTGAACGATCATAAAGCGCTTGCAAGCGCTGCTCTGCGAATTATTGAGGAGGACGGCTTAGCGCTGAGTCTGGAGCAAAACGCATTGGCCGAATGCACGCGGTACCAACCAGAGCGAGTCACCCGAGACTGGCTCGCGCTCTATCGCCGCCTCAAATCGCAAGTGCCAAACTGAAAAGCGGAATGTGGCTCCGCCATGCGTATGGCCCTCGTAATGTTTACAGGTGGACCGCCTTATACCTTTCTGCGTTCTGGCTTTTAGCGGCATGGGCGGCGGCTGCCGATACTCCGAAGTCCCTTACCATCGTTGGCGCACGCATCGAGAGTTCGGAAGATGCTCCTGCTGTTTCGTCCGCTTACGAATTCTTGCCGGGCGACTTTCTTTACTTCCAATTTGAAGTTGCAGGCTTTAAAATTAGCGGAAACGAGTACAGTGGTCCGCGAACCATTTCTCTCGCATACGACATCGAGGTGCGCGACAGCGGAGGAACTCTATTGGCGCCCACGGAAAAAGCAGCAATTAAAGAAGAGGTTGCACCACAGGATAAGGACTGGCTTCCCAAACGCCGGGCATCCTTTCTGCTACCATCCTACGCCTCATATCAGCATTGCCAGGTTATTCTTACCGTCAACGATCTTCTGGATAAGACGACCGCTCATCACGAGTTCCCGTTTATTCTCGCGGGAACAAAAATCGACGCAGTACCCTCGCTGGCAATTCAGAATGTCCGCTTCTTGCGAAGTAGTGAAGATGGGCCCGGGATCCAGGTGGTTGCCTACCGCCCTGGAGACACCATATGGGCGCGGTTCGATATGACCGGATTCCAACTCGGTCCGCATAATCTCGCTCAGCTCAGTTACGACGTTACGGTCCGCCGTCCGGATGGACGCGTGATTTTTCATCGGGAAAATGCCGCCAGACAAAAACTCCAGGGCTTGTTTTATCCACCACAAGTGGTGCCCGGCGTGCTTAGCGTGACCACGACGCCCGATTTGCGGCACGGCGAATATAAGGTCATTATCTCATTGAAGGATGAAATTGGACAGAAAACTGTTGAAGTTCAGCGAGAAGTTGATCTGGAATAGATGACAACTCTTCCGGAATAGAACAAAATAGCTTCGTTGGATCGTTGACTGATTCCGATGACGGACCAGACGACGCAGTTCACTCCCGAAGGCGCCACGCCCGATGTGCGCCGCGAGCGGGCAGTTATCACTCGAAACATCCAGCCGGAACAAATCGCGCTTGTATTGGCATTGTTGGCCCTTACCGTCAGCATTGCTTTCGGTATCTTCGGCGAAATTTCCGCCACTCAATCCACTGGCGTGTTGGAGCGGGCAAATGCCGCTTCTGCAACCACGGAACAACTTCTACGCACGATTCTTGACGCCGAGACCGGCCAAAGAGGGTTCCTATTGACCTCCTCACCCGAATTTCTTCTCCCCTATGAGCGCGCCGTCGATCGATTGCCGCCCATCCTCGAAGAGTTTCATGCTGCAACTGCGGGCCTGGCTATCGACACTGGCGACTGCACAAGAATCGAATCCCTCACTGCACGGAAAATGGCTGAGTTGACCCAAACGATTACACTTGCAAAACAAACGAACCGCTCCTTTGCTCTACCTGTAGTGGCGGCGGGCGACGGCAACGATTTGATGGAGCAGTTGCGCCGCGTTGGATCTCGTGTAGAAAACGCCTATGAGGCCTATGCAGCACAGGAACAGCGAAGGGTAAACGAGCGTCAGATTGCGGTCCTCTTGACCACCGCAATCGGCAGCAGTCTGGCTGCCATGGTCTTGATCTGGGCGGTGGGACGTCTTAAGTATGCATACTCCGAGCAGGCTTCGCTGCTGAATCAAATAGTCGAGCGAGAGCAACAGTACAAGAAACTGGCCGACCGCCTTCAGTTAGTCAGAGAAGACGAACGTGCTCATCTCTCCCGGGAAATACATGATGTGCTCGGCCAGGCTTTTACCGGAGTGAAGCTCGATATGGCTGCTGCTAGCCAGCGTATCGCTAAGGGGGAGACTGGTTCCGCCCTCCAAAAGCTCGCCGGTGGTATCGAGGCCGTAGATGAATCCATTCGTTTGTTGCGAAAAATAGCCAGTGAACTCCGTCCGCCCCTCCTCGATCATATGGGACCTGCCGCTGCAATACGTGCCTATGCGCAGGAGTTTTCTTCCCGCACCGGCATCGTTTGCCACGTCGAGGGTGGAAGCGGAATAATGCCCCTCTCTCCCGATGAGGGAATTGCTATTTACCGCATATTTCAGGAGAGTTTAACCAATATTGCGCGCCACGCCGGGACGAAAGAGGCCTGGGTTAGAATCTTTTATTCCGAGGGGTGGATCAAATTGCAAGTGGTCGATCGGGGTTTAGGGTTCGATACCAGAATAAATGAGACATCTTTGGGATTATTGGGAATGAGGGAGCGAGCCCGGTCCATAGGTGCCGAGCTTACAATCTGGAGCGAGATTCATGTCGGAACAGTGGTCGACCTCGCCTTCTCCCGGAAGGAAATATGAGCGTTTTTCCTGTTCGCATTCTCATCATTGATGACCACGTGGCCATTCGCCGTGGCGTGGGTGATTTGCTGCAATCTGCTCTCGAAGGAGCCACGTTCGGTTATGCCGAGAGCGAGGCGGAGGCACTGCAGCGGCTCAGCGGCGAGTTCTGGGATGCGGCGATCCTCGATTTGAATCTGAAAGCGCGAGGCGGCATCGACTTAATTCGCGAGCTAAAAGACGGCCAACCGGATATGAAGGTGTTGATCTATACGATGCACCCCGAAGAGCATTTTGGCCTTTTAGCTTTGAGGGCCGGTGCGGATGGCTATCTCACCAAAGACACTCCATCGGAAGAATTGGCGAAAGCGCTAAAAAAGATTCTGGCTGGGGGAAGATATGTCGGCCCGCATCTGGGCGAATGCCTCGCGGAGGCCGTCGCCAGAAAAGAAACAAGCCAACCGGAGCTCCTTCTGTCCGATCGGGAATATCAAGTGCTGAAAGGGCTTGCCTCCGGCAGAAGCCTCACTCAAATGGGAGAAAGCCTCAACCTCAGCGTCAAGACCATCAGCACTTACCGTTCGCGGATTCTGGAAAAATTGCAGTTAAACAACAACTCCGATCTCGTGCGGTATGCACTTAAACATCAAATTGTGACCTAGGCCGCTCTCCTTTGACTCAATTCGGAAACTGAAAGAATGTTCCTACAGCGAACAGCTTCCTATTCCGACGCCAAAATCGGCGTAATACTAATTGTTAGCGTTTTCATCATCGACAACAATGAAACATGCTATCGGATGAATCCGTTCGAGTTGTAGTAGTGGAGGATTCCGAAGCATTTTTATTGCGCCTCCGCGTAGCGCTCTCCGAACTACCCGTTCAGGTAGTCGGCAGTGCCGCAACTACGGCGGATGCCATTTCGGTCATTGACCGGACGCAGCCCGATCTCGTTCTGCTGGACGTTTTTCTGCAAGCGAGTAGTGGAGTGGACGTTCTTCGCCACCTCGGCAATGTCGGCTCGAAAGCTCGTACGCTCGTGATGACTAGCGAACAAGCGGAAGAGCTGAAATCGGCTTGCCTGGCTTTGGGTGCTTACGGTTTTTTCGATAAGCCTTCTTTGGTGTTATCGCTCGAAAGCCAGGTGTCCAGCCTCCTGACGGAACTGGGGGAGATGCAAAATCGACGAGGGCGGGTCGTTGACCAATAAAGGACTGCTGTCCGGAAATTGATCGGCTCGTTGCTTTCGGGCAGCAGATCTTTAGCGAAAAATTTCGTGTTTATCGCACTTGATTGTTTTGGGGTATTGGAACTTGCGAATGCTTACAAATGAACCGATCGAATCTGCCGAATTCCTTCTGAACGATGCGACTTGGACCGGAGCCTCTCCGCTAACCCCGGCGCGAAGCGTCAATTTCACCCACCAGGCCGAGCACGCGGCCACACACTGTCTTCTAAGTTATCTCGGGTTCAGCAATGGTCAACCTGAGTTGGCTGCTACGAAAATTCTCGAAATCCTCGCCAAATCGTTTGACTCCCCCATTGCCATGCTGTGGGTGCCGGATGTGCGTTCGGTTGCCCTCCGCTGCGAGCAGTCTTGGACCGATCAAGATCCTATAAACGACGGCTTGGTTGCAGAACTATCAGAAATAGAACTCTGGCCGGTGGAAGCGCTTCCGGGGCGCGTTTGGGCACAAGGGCGTGGGGAGATCGTGCATGAAGTTGCTTCCGACCGCCACCTGGGACGCGCTACCCTATTCCCCAAGTCCGGTATTCGCAGTGCATTTGCGATCCCGGCGAAGGTCGACTCTGAAACACTCTGTGTTTTAGAACTCCTGTCGCGTGAACCGCTTGCGTTTCAGTCTGTTTCGCCGCTCCAGATGCACACACTTAGCGACGCTCTGGGCATACTCTTTCGCCACGCTCCACTCGCAAAACTTAAATGAAGTTAGTTCTGGAATGGCCGCTATGCCGGCAGCCATTCCAGTTTCCAGGCAAGATTAGTTCAGCCAACCGATGCCCGCGATCGGGCCATCATTTCGTTCATCTCATCCTTGACATGTAGTTTCAGTTTTTTGAGTCGTTGCTCTTCCAGTTCCTCTTTTTCTGTCACGTGTCCGCTGGATTCGATGGCATCGATCTGGTGTGAGTACTGCGCATGCTGTTCGCAAAGCGTCCGGAAATGTTCATCCGTCGCGAACAGATGCGCCCTCATTTCATCTTGCGTGTTGTTCTCCATCAGGTAGTCTCCTTGTGAGACACCACGCCGAGTCGAGATATACATTGGTTCTTCTGGCCCGGTGGGTGTGAGTAAGTTTTGCATCACACACGCGGCTCACTCGCCGAAAAAGTGTCCGCACCCAAAACGTATCACTCTTTCCTTTTCATGACAATAGCTGTTTCCGCTGGATTTACGTAATATTGGTTCCTCCTGCCGATAGCCCGAAACCCTAAGGACTCGTATAACTTTCGCGCCGCCAAGTTCGATTCCCTAACCTCCAGAAAGAACGCGCCGCCTCTCGCAAGTTCATGTTTTAAAAGGGACGAAGCGATTCTTTGCCGCCTCCAGTCCGGATGCACCGCTAAATTCAAAATCTCTCGTTCGCCATCTCCCCGCTTGTTGCCGATCAACTCACGCGAAACCAGAAATCCTGCTGTTTTCCCGTAAACTTGAGCAATAATGCAATCGTAAACCTCAAATGACTCGGCGTTCCAAAAATTCCCGGTGAAGGATAGCCGCTCAATTTCGACAATCTCGCCCAAGTCGCCCGGCCTCGCCGCGCGGATCGTAACCTCAACAACTTCCGCCATTTATTCGAAGTGAATCGCCGTAACGTCGCCTACGGTCCCAAGCTCTCTGTCGTGGCGACCCTTGTAGACTACCGTTACTCTTCGCGTGGGCTGCTGCACACCGCAGCCAAGTGTTGTGCTTGCGCCGTCAATCGGCACATGCTTTGGATCTTGCACAAACAGGTTCAGCGTCTTGCCTGCTGTATCGCGCAAAAAAAGCTTCGCCTCGCCGTTCAGGCAATCTACGCGCACCAGCACCGCCTCCAGTGGGTGCTCCCCCTGATTGAACCACGGCAGTACCGCGTCGCTCGTTTCGGGTTCCGAGTCACCGCTGTTCTGGCGGTTCGCCTTCGCCTCGGCCTCGTGAATGCGTGCCATTTGTGCGTCATATGCCTTTTGGTCGTCCGCCAGCGCCGCTTCTCGCGCGTCGCGCTTCGCTTTGTCCATCGCATCCAGCCTCTGCGTTTCTAGCGATTTTCTCTTCTTCTCCACCTGAGCGCGTTCTTCCGAAGTCGCCGCGGCATCCGCTGCGCGAATCCAGCTATTTTGCGCTGCCATGCCCTTACCTTCGGCCGATTGCACTTCGGCTAGCGACTGCCATAGCTCCGACGAACGCGGATTTCGTTTCGTCGCTTCTATCAGAAACGATTCCTTTTCGGCAGGTTTCTTTGCGAGCGCGGCGAGCTTCGCGTATGGTAGCCACCACCTTGGATTGAGTGTTGTCGCCTTTATCAGCGATTTTCTGGCTTCCGCTTCCGGCTGGCGCTCGGCCGCCTGCTCGTAAATCCACGCGCTATTGCTGCCGGCTTTGATCGCATTCTCAAGATACTCGCCCGGATCATCTCCCTGCGCCGCCACCAGCAACGCGAAACCTTCTTCCGCCAGAGCCTGATTGCCGGCTTCCGCCGCCGCTTTATAAGCCCGATCGGCCGCGGCGCGATTCATTTTCAGTTTCGTGTCCACCAGGTAGAGCGCTGCGAGGTCGCCGTCGAGCGCATGCTCGCCGAAATCCTTTCGTGGATCGAGCGGGCGTCCCGATACCGTAATCGCCTGAAAATTCCCGGCCGCAAAATAGGCGTTTATTTCCGCTTCAAGCTGTTTCGACTCCACGCCGAATGCGTTCGTCTCCGCAACGGCCAGAGGTGCACCGCCGCGAAGGTTGTTTAAAAATACGCGGAAGCGACCCGCATAAGCGGGCTTGGTTGCCAGCAGTTGCACTCGCGCCCAGCCGAGAGTGGGATGGGGCGGGGGAGACGCCCACGTTACGCGGCTGCCCTTCGCGGAAAGGCCCTCGAACAAAAGAGGCAGATTGGAATCGATTGCCGCGGGAAGGCGCGGCGTATTCTGTTCGATGAAAGTTCTCGCGATATCTACCATCGGCGCCGCATCGCCCGGCCGAATGATCGCGATATATTCGCCATGTCCAAACGTAAGCCCTGGCGCGGAGCCCGCGGTTTCGTCGGTCATTAGAATGCGAAATGGCCAGGTCGCCTCCAGCTCTTTCGTTTCGAGGATGCCGCCGAGTATCCATCGAAGCTGCTCCAAATTTGCAAGCGTCTCGCGAGCCTTCGATTCATCGTGGTTGTAATCGACTCGAAATGGCCCAATGTTCAATTCCGACCAGTCTTCTTTCGCTTGAAGATGGAGGGATCCCAGTAAAAGACCAACGCAAATTGCTGAAAAGTACCAACCTTTGGCCGGCATCACAATACACGCCTTCGCTTGTTAGTGTAGCCCTGACATTTGTCACTACTTCTTATTGACTGTTCGCACTACCGCCGATGCCATGTTTCAACGAGACTGTAACAAGAAACGCACGCAAGGAGCCCGGAGCGTGAGCGACGGGGTTGTCAAAAGAAGAATATGATTGTTGCCGAATTAAGAAATGTCACCAAGCGCTATGGTCCCGTAACCGCGCTTGACAACGTCAGCATTTCCGTCAAACGCGGCCAGGTGCTTGCGCTGCTTGGCCCCAACGGAGCCGGTAAAACCACCGCCGTCCGTCTCCTTATCGGGCTGAGCTATCCGCACGCGGGTGATGTTCGCGTCTTCGGCCGCGATCCGCACGAAATCGAGGCTCGCCGCCGCGTCGGCGTCATGCTGCAACTTGGCCGTGTGCCGGAAACCCTGCGCGTCCGTGAGCATATCCAGCTATTTTCGAGCTACTATCCCAACCCGATGCCGGAATCCGAGGTGGTCGCTATCGCCGGACTCCAGGGGCTGGAGCGCCGGCCTTTCAGCAAGCTCTCTGGCGGCCAGCGCCAGCGCGTCCTGTTTGCGCTTGCCATCTGCGGCAATCCCGATCTCCTGGTGCTTGACGAGCCTACCGCATCGTTAGATGTCGAAAGCCGCCGCAGCCTGTGGGGCAACGTTCGCTCATTCCTTGCACGCGGCGGGAGCGTCCTGCTCACCACGCACTATCTGGAAGAGGCCGATGCCTTGGCGAACGAAATTGTCGTGCTCAGCAAGGGCAGAATCGCGGCCTGCGGCACCCCATTCGAAATCAAGAGTCGCGCCGCTGCCCGCCGCATCCGCTGCACTACAGCTTGGCCGGTCGGCGAGATCGAAGCCCTTTCCGGTGTAACTTCCGTTCGCGCCGAAGCCGGTAGCGTGGAAATCATGGCCGCCAATCCCGAGAGCGTTGTTCGTGCACTGCTCAACGGCGATCCTTCTTTGTCGAATCTCGAAATCAGCGGGGCCGCTCTCGAAGATGCGTTCCTTGCCCTAACCGAAACGCCTGCTCAACCTCTCGAGGTAATTGCCTGATGAAACCCTATTTTTACGAAATTAAATGCGAATTTCTTTCCTTGCTGCGTATGCCGCGCTATTCCGTCAGCACGGTTGTACTGCCGCTGCTCTTTTACGCCTGCTTCGGTATCTCGCTCGCCAAAAAAGCTGGCAGCAGCTTTTCATTGATGTATCTCGCCGGCTATAGCGCCTGGGGTGTCATGGCAGTTTCCCTCTGGGGAATTGCCGCTACTATCGCCAGCGAGCGCGGCTTTGGATGGCTGCAAGTGAAACGCGCGAGTCCTATGCCGCCTCTCGCCTACTTCATCGCCAAAGTAGCTTCGGCGCTGCTTTTCAGTACACTGGTGATTGTTTGTATGTTCCTGATGGCGGGCCTCTTTGGCGGTGTCCATCTTGCGCCGTCGAACTGGCTGCTTCTTGCAGTCGCTCTACTCGCGGGAGCTATTCCTTTCTGCGCCCTCGGGTTCCTGCTCGGCTATGTTCTCGGTCCTACCTCCGCGCCTGGAGTTGTCAACTTGATCTTTCTGCCGATGATGTTCTGCTCCGGCATCTGGATTCCGTTACAATACCTGCCGGAATTCGTTCAACGCTTCGCTCCCGCCATTCCTGCATATCATTTCGCGCAATTGACATTTTCCATCGTTGGATCCCCCATCAAAACGGCGCCCATCGTCAGCATCGAAGCGCTATTTGCGTTCGCCCTCATTTTCGGCGGCGCGGCATGGCTTGCCTGGAGGCGTGAAGAAACCGATGTATTCGGGTAATCGCGTAAGCATTCTGGCCGTGAATCAAAAGAAATATCCCTTCTTGCCGCCCGGTCATTCCCAGCGATGGCTCACCTATGTTTGGCTCGCCTATCTATCCTGGTTCATCGTCGAAGGTCTCGCGCGCGCTGCCACCTGGCGCGGCGATGTCGGGGTAGCCATTGGCGTTGCGATTTTTCTTCCTCTCTATTTCTATAGCTATTGGGTACGCGGCAGGCGTGTACTGTGGCCCGCTATCGCGATGTGCCTGTTGGGTACGGTATACGCCCCTTGGAACAACGGCGCCGTCACCTTCTTCATCTATGCCACCGCGGCCCTCGTCTCTTTGCGCAGCGTAAAGGAAATCTGGTGGGGCATCGCGGGAGTCATGCTCTGGCTTGGTGCTGTCGCTTTATTGCTCCAACCCTCGCCTGCTTTTTGGATCAGCGGCGGACTCTCCGCGATCTTTGTTGGACTCATCTCCATTTACCGCGTCCAGGAAATCCATATGCGCGGCCGCCTCGAACTGGCACAGGATGAAGTGGAGCGGCTGGCGAAAATCGCCGAACGCGAGCGCATTGCCCGCGATCTGCACGACCTGCTCGGCCACACCCTTTCGCTCATAGTGCTGAAGTCCGAGGTAGCCTCAAAATTCGCAGACATCGACCCAGTCCGTGCCGCTTCCGAAATCCGCGACGTCGAACGTATCTCTCGCGATGCCTTATCGCAGGTTCGTTCCGCGGTCCGGGGCTATCGCTCTATCGGCTTCGATGCTGAACTGGAGCACGCTCGTGAAGCGCTTCGCGCCGCCGGCATTACGCTCGATTCGAGTGTCGGCTCCATTCGGTTGCCCGCTTCTCAAGAAGGTGTCCTGGTGCTCGCTCTTCGGGAAGCTGTCACAAACATCGTTCGCCACTCTTCCGCGCGATCTTGCAATATCCGCTTGGCAGGGGACGAAAGCGGAGTCGAACTTCACATCTCGGACGATGGCGCCGGTTCAAATGCAGGCGAAGGCTTCGGACTCAGCGGTATGCGCGAGCGTGTCGAAGCCTTGGGCGGCACGCTCGAAAAAGATGGTTCGTGTGGCATGACGCTTCTCATACGTCTTCCGAGTGCAGCGCTCCAGGAATGAAGATTCGAGTCCTCATTGTCGAAGATCAAGCCATGGTGCTCGGCGCGCTCGGCGCGCTGCTTGGCTTGGAACCTGATATCGAGGTCACCGGCCAGGCTCGCGACGGTGCCGCCGCTATCAACGCCGTTCAAGCTCATCCGCCTGATGTCGTCCTCACCGATATTGAAATGCCGCAAATGACCGGTCTCGAACTCGCCGCCGAAATCAAGAAGCGCCGCCTGCCTTGCCGCGTCATCATTCTCACCACCTTCGCCCGGTCCGGCTATCTGCGCCGCGCTCTCGATGCGGGAGTGAGCGGTTATCTCCTCAAAGATTCTCCATCTAAAGTCCTCGCTGCCGCGATCCGCAAAGTTCATGCAGGCCAGCGAGCCATCGATCCAGAGCTTGCCGCTGAAGCCTGGTCTGAAGCCGATCCTCTCACCGATCGCGAACGGCAGGTGCTGCGGCTCGCTGCCGAAGGAGCCACAGGAGCCGATATCGCTGCTCGCTTAAAACTTTCCGAAGGCACCGTCCGTAACTATCTCTCAGAAGCCATCAGCAAGCTTGGCGCGGCCAACCGTACGGAAGCCGCTCGCATCGCCCGCCAAAGAGGCTGGCTATAACAAAATACTGGTATCATTTCTCTCGGTTATGCCAACCCGTAATCGTCTTGCCGTCTTAGTATTTATCCTCGCTGCCGTCGCTGCTCTCCCTGCATCTGCCGCCGATTGCGCCGGCCTTGCCCACGCAAACCTCACCAGCACCGAAATCACGAGCGCTTCGACCCTTCCCCAAGGAGCGTTTACGCCGCCCATTGGCGAGTTCATCAAGCACGTAACCTCGTTCTGCCGCGTCACCGGCGTGATGAAGCCCACGAGCGATTCTTATATTCGATTCGAAGTCTGGCTCCCCGAAGCGGATTGGAACGGTAAATATCTCGGCGTGGGGAACGGAGGTTTTGCCGGCACCATTGACTATTCCTCTATGGCCAACAACGTCAATAACGGTTACGCCACTGCCGCTAGCGACACCGGCCATCAAGCCGAAAGCGCCGATGCCACCTGGGCCTATCACCATCCGGAAAAAATCACTGATTTCGGCTATCGCGCTCTCCATCTCACCACCGTCAACGCCAAAGCGCTCATTAAGACCTTCTACAATCAGCCCGTTGCGCATTCCTATTTCAGCAGTTGCTCCGATGGTGGCCGCGAAGCGCTGATAGAAGCGCAGCGCTTCCCCGACGATTTCGACGGCATTCTCGCCGGCGCTCCCGCCAACGATTGGACACATCTTGTCTCTGCCGGAGTCGCGGGTGCGCAAGCGCTAATTTCACCCGCCGGCTATATATCGAGCCTAAAACTACCCGCTATTCATAAGGCGGTGCTTTCCGCTTGTGATGCTCAAGATGGAGTGAAAGACGGCGTTATTAACGACCCGGTGCGCTGCCATTTCAATCCCTCTGAGCTCTTGTGCAAAGGGCCGGAATCAACCACGTGTCTTACCCAACCTCAAATTAACGCGCTGAATATTCTCTACACGGGCGCGAAGGATTCGCACGGCAATCCTGTTTTCCCCGGTTTCATGCCCGGCAGCGAAAATGGATGGAGCCAGTGGGTGGTCGGTTTTGCTCCCGGCGGAAGCCTTATGTCCGCGTTCGTCGAAAATTACTTTCGCTATATGGTCTTCGACGATGCGCATTGGAATGTACTGACCGCTTCCATCGACGAATCGGTGCGGCGTGCCAATGAAAAAACGGCCGAGGCGCTCAACTCCACCAATCCCGATCTCAAGCCATTTCAATCGCGCGGCGGCAAGTTGATTCTCTATCACGGCTGGAACGATCCGGCGATCTCTCCGCTCAACACCATTCACTACTACCAGGAGATCCAAAAGACGATGACGAGTAGCGTGGCGTCTCAATTCGTACGCCTTTACATGGTTCCTGGAATGCAGCACTGTGGCGGCGGCGCAGGCCCCAATGTCTTCGGACAATTCGGCCCTGCAAAGGATCACGATCCTACGAAGAATATCTATTTCGCCCTGGAAAATTGGGTCGAAGGTAACCAGCCTCCCGCTCAAATTACCGCCACAAAATATGCGGGCGATAGCTGGGCCGGCAAAGCCGTCATGACCCGGCCGCTCTGTCCCTATCCTGAAATTGCCGAATACAAAGGTTCGGGCGATACTAGCAACGCGTCCAGCTTCACCTGCGCCGCGCAATAGGGATATTGTTTCCAAAAAATGAAAGGAACTTCTGAATGACCTATCTACCCGATCCAAGGCGATACGAGGAAGCTTCATTCCGGCGATGTGGCCGGTCCGGCATTGTTTTACCTCCCGTGTCGCTTGGCTTGTGGCAGAACTTCGGCGGCGTCGATTCCTTTGAAACTGGACGCGCTATCATTCGCCGCGCTTTTAATCGAGGCGTGACCCATTTCGATCTCGCCAATAACTACGGCCCGCCCTACGGCTCAGCCGAAGAAAATTTCGGAATCATTCTTCAAAAAGATTTCCGCCATCACCGAAACGAACTGATTATTTCCACCAAAGCCGGTTGGGATATGTGGCCCGGTCCCTACGGCATGGGTGGATCGCGAAAGTATTTGCTTGCCTCTCTGGATGAAAGCCTCCACCGTATGGGCCTCGAATATGTCGATATCTTCTATTCGCATCGACCTTCGATGGATGTGCCGCTCGAAGAAACCATGGGCGCGCTCGTCCAGGCCGTGCGTCGTGGGAAAGCGCTGTATGTCGGCATTTCTTCCTATAGCCCGGAACGAACCCGGCAGGCAGCGCAAATCCTGCGCGGTGAAGGTGTGCCGCTTCTTATTCATCAGCCGTCTTATTCCATGCTGAATCGCTGGATTGAACGAGGGCTGCTCGATACTCTGGATGAACTCGGATCCGGCTGCATTGCCTTCTCTCCGCTCGCCCAGGGCATGCTCACAGATAAATACTTGAACGGCGTTCCGGAACATTCGCGTGCAAGCGCTGAAGGCTCACTATCAAAATCGTTCTTGAGCGATCAAAATCTCAATCGTGTTCGTGCGCTGAACGAAATCGCCCGCAGCCGCGGCCAATCTCTCGCGCAAATGGCCATCGCCTGGGTCTTGCGCGATCAGCGCGTGACCTCAGCGCTCATTGGAGCCCGTACTGTCGCGCAGCTCGATAACTCACTCGATTCAATCAAAAACCTTCACTTCTCCGACACCGAACTCAGCTCGATCGATCACCACGCCCAGGAAAGCGGAATCGATATCTGGAAGGGCGCCCGCGAAGGCACCGAATAATTCAGAGTTCCGTGGGGCGTCCATAAGCCCCATGTTTCTGCATCTATCGGCTATCCCTTGAATCAAACCTTCAATTCTGGCGTTTCGGCCTTTTTATGCAAAACGCGATCCTGCCTGCTAGACTTTCTCCTGCGGTTCGAGCACATTGAAACAACAGCACAATACCTCTTCAGAAAAGGACAACATGCCGCAGCAAACCAACTCAATCGTCTTGATCCATGGCCTTTGGATGACATCCCGCAGTTGGGAGAAATGGATCACGCGCTATACGGCAGACGGCTACCGCGTAGTTGCCAAAAGCTGGCCTGGTATGGACGGCGACATCGACCAGTTGCGTCGCGACCCGTCATCCATTGCCACGCTCGGAATTAACGAGATCGTCGACCACTATGAGCGCATTATTCGCGGTTTGGATAGCCCTCCGTTCATTATCGGGCACTCCTTCGGCGGCCTGATCACTCAAATTCTGCTCGATCGCGGCCTTGGCGCGGCTGGGGTTGCGATTGCACCCGCTCCCGTCAAAGGCATTCTTTTTCTGCCGCTCTCGACGCTCAAAGTGTCCTTTCCGGCTTTGAGTAATCCGGCGAATATTCATCGCGCCGTGCCTCTCACCCCGGAACAGTTTCACTATGCGTTCACAAATAATTTAAGTGAAGAAGAGTCGCTCGCTATCTATGAGAGATATGCGGTTCCCGGCCCCGACCATATCCTGTTTCAGGCCGCTTTCGCCAACTTTAATCCGCACGCAGCCACTGCGGTTGACTTCAAAAACGAGGATCGCGCGCCGCTGCTTCTGATCTCAGGAGGCAGCGATCATGTTTCGCCAGCGTCCGTAGTTGAAGCAAATTTTAAGCTGTATAGGAACTCCAAAGCTGTCACCGAATACAGGAATTTTCCAGACCGTACCCATTACACACTGGGCCAACCGGGATGGGAAGAAGTTGCCGACTACGCCCTCACATGGGCGGAAAGTAAATCTCAGCAAAGTCCGCTTGCCACAGCCCGCTAAATTGAAATCGTAAAGAGATGAATAGACTCAAAGGAAAACGTGCCCTCATTACAGGAGGGTCTAGTGGAATCGGTCTCGAAACCGCCCGGCAATTCGCCGCCGAGGGAGCGCGAGTCGCTATCACCGCGCGCAGTTCCGAAGCGCTCGATGCCGCGCGCCGGGAATTGGGTGACGCTGTACTTTGCATCACCTCCGATGCCGCCGATGTCCCCGGACAAAAGAAAGTAGCGGAGCGAGTAAAAGCCGAATTTGGAGGTCTGGATGTTTTATTCGTAAATGCGGG
>Ga0134125_10001220_pt1 | contig 31915 bp, 23 predicted proteins | sample KB31751_FD_96464 | JGI IMG/M metagenome (GOLD analysis project Ga0134125, IMG submission 96464) | Terrestrial soil microbial communities with excess Nitrogen fertilizer from Kellogg Biological Station, Michigan, USA - KB3-175-1 | ecosystem: Environmental > Terrestrial > Soil > Unclassified ... | reverse complement strand
AAGCTTCTGAACACCGGGCAACGCTCCGGTAATATTATCACTTTTTTTTGCCATGACAACTACTTCCTGCAACTGGCTCCCCTGTGGGTTTAAATCAATGTTTAGCACAACATCTTTTGTAAGAGAAACATGAAAAGTGTCATTTACATAGCCAGAAAAACTGGCAATTAAAATATAATTATTTTCAGGAGCTGTGATAGAATAAAACCCGTAACTATTGCTTAAAACGGTTCCTGATCGAACCAAAGAAATCGTAGCGCCGATTAATGTCTCACCCGTTTTTTCATCTTTTACCGTTCCGCTGACGGTATGTTTTTGCTGGGCAAAAGAAAATAATGCTGATAAAAGAGTGACGGTTAAAAAAAATCCTTTCTTCACAATAAATTGTTGAAATGAAGATGAAATAGGCGCGAAATTACTTCTATCTTTTTGATTTCACTCAAGTGAAGTTGCAAGGTTTAACAAAGAAAATAGGAAATGAAATTATTTGTCCGGTTACTGTAAAAACCAGTCTTTCAACTTTCATTCTCAGCAGATAACAATGCTGCTTCTCTGAAAATGTTGATGCATTTTTGCCAGTAAGATGCTTTTTTGGAACGGCGCAACATTTTAAAAACCTCATCCGTCAATTCATTATAAAAAGGAAGGATGATCTCAGGAGTATTATTTTTAAAAATACATTGTAAAAAAATATTGGTGATGTGTCCTGAAGTTGCATTTCTTTGTTTGATAAGATGACAGGCAGCAAGCTCTTCCAGGTTGATAAGATGAAAAACCTGGAAGTCTTTGCTGTTATCAAGAAAAACCAATTTCAGATTGAGCCTGTCAATACCAATCATATTTCGATTTATTACCTGCTTCTTGTCGATTGTAAGATTATTTTTGATCACAAAATCATCAAAAGCAGTGGTTAATTTCTTCCTCTCCTTTTTCTTTTTACTTCTGGTGATCCATGTCAGGATCATTCCAAAAAGGACAATACTTATGATAATAAAAAGTGCGATATAAAGAGTAGCATTCATCAGATAGTTTTATTTACTTTCCGGCGGAATTATTTACTTCCATAATCATAAAATCTTTTTTTCCTGAAGGAACATCCCAGCTTACCTTCTGCCCTTTTCTAAAACCGATCAGGGCTGTTCCGATAGGCGCCAGTACGGAAACTTTCTTCTGTTTAATGTCTGCTTTCTGAGGTAAAACAATGGTGATCGTCATCTCGCGTTTGGTTTGGAGATCTTTTACTACAACGGTAGAATCAAGTCTCACCACGTCAGAAGGAAAATCAACTTCTTCTACTACCTGTGCTTTTTGCAATTCGCCATACAATTTACTGACGTTTTCTTTTTCATTTACCTGCATCCCCTGCGGATTTTTTACACATCCGTTCAGAATTTCAAAATCTGTTTTCAAAAGAATTACGGGTGCTGTTTGAGTAAGTGTTGCTGTTGACATAGTTTTTGTTTTTAGTGTTTTTATAAATGGTTTTGATCTTATAGTTTTTTTGTTGCTATAAAACAGGGTAAGAAGTTTAAAATTTCTTCTTAAAAGAAATTTAAAGAGATTGATCAGCGAAAAAAAAGTAAATAATCCCCGTAACTTTTAAAGGTAGTACGGGGCAAAAGGTTCTAAGACTTTATATATTAATATGAAATGATCTGTAGAATGATCATTCCTGGAAATACAATCCCCTGAAGCCGCAGAAATATCTGCACTTCTGAAAGAAATTTCTTTTATGGATTGTATGATTTGCATTTGAATAAAAATACAAAATAAATGGGAAGCAGCAAAATTTAAAATGAAAAGAAAAATTTTTTTCCTTTAATCATCAATTCAATAATTGTCGCGAATGTTCTGGATAAATTGCTCAATTCCCTTGCGGATAGTGGTTGCAGAGCCACGGTGATTATTGACCAGGATTGAAAAGATCAGCAACTTGTTTTTGCGCGTATATAAAAATCCGCTGAGCGCCACTACTCCATTCAGCGTTCCTGTTTTTACAAAAATAGAACCGCTGTCTTTTAAATAATAATTACTGATCGTCCCCGTACCTCCGGTAGGCAAAATATTTTTGATCCTGTCCATTCCAAAGTCATTTTTCATTTTGTTGAGAATAAAAACAAAGTCCTTTGGCGAAAAAAGATCGTAGCGGCTAAGGCCTGAACCATCCACCCAGGAAGGTCTTTGTGGCATCTGGCTGTAGTCGGTCTTTAATAAGGTGTCAATGATTTTACGATCGCTCATTACACCCAGTAATCTTTCACTCACCATCAGTAAGCTCTGTTCGGCAAAAAAATTATCGCTCCGGTGCATCATCGGCTTTAATAATGAATCCGTTGGCTGCGAATAAATTATATGATTCATTTCTCCCGAATAGTTTTCTACTGTTGCGGTTGGAACGTGCAATGTGTCCTGTAAGAGATACAGCAGTGTTTTTCTATCAGGAGTAAAAGGAATTTCTTTGAAAGCTGATCTTCCGTTTGTAAATGTGAAGTTGTTGATGCCCCATGGTTTCATTACATTAAATCCGCCGGCTAAATTTTCTTTTATCGTGGATTTTTTCAGAAAATAGGAAGGGATAAAAGATAATGTGGTTGAATCAGTCCATTTTACTTTCAGCGTATTTCCATAAACCGGCATCTCGCTTCTTTGCGCCATATAATCTTCCATATAATCGTCCCAGCCCCAACCGGAACCCAGATAATCATCATATGTCGGGTTAACAACAAGAATTAATGAAAACTGTTTTAAAAAATTAAAAACGGGATTACTGGTATAATCAGGATGCAGGAAAGACGGATCAGCCATGCCTTTGATCAAAATTGTTGTATCATTGATCTGGTCGTATTTTATGCCAATAAGACTATCGCCAAGGTATTTCATTGCAGCATAACAAGTGGCTAGTTTGGTATTACTGGCAGGAGTAAAATATTTATCTGCCTGGTAATTGTACCAATACTTTCCGGTGGCTGGTTCATAAACGGAAATACCAGTATGGGCATGCTCAAACGCTTCTTTATTTAAAACATCATTTGCATATCGGTTTATCTTTTTTGAAACTGAGCACGAAGAAAACAAGATGGCAGAAATAATGGAAGCAGTAAGAAATTTTTTCATGGTTCAAAATACAAAGAAATATTTACAGGCACGAAAATAACGTTAGTCTTTAATGCATTTTCAATCAGTGCTGAAACTCCGGACCTTCATTTCCTAATTTTCTTTTTGCATGATTTCCGTAGAAACTTTTTGCTTCCTCTTTTCTTTTTTGTGTAAAGATTACTACAATAACTTAGTTTAAGTATCACGATTCCGGTTTTAATAACCAATATTAAAGGTATAATCAAGTACTTAATAATATTTGATTTTCTTAATTTGCCTGTGCAGATGGAAAAGCACATTTACAGCCGGAAGAATTTTTAGAAGATTTGCCTTTACAATGTCCTGTTTTAAAAATAAACGAGCATTTTGATCACCATTTTCAAAAAATGATTTGTTGATATTGCTTATGCCCTTCAGGTTCAATATCCCGCCTGCTTTAACAACTTTATTAAGCGGATGCCCGGCACAGGGTCTAAATCCGTCAGAGAACATTTGGTTTGAATCTCTTAATGATTGGTTTGATAATCATTACCTGGAGAAGTAATCTGTACCTACTTTTGCATTAAATAAGAACTTTAGGGATATAATGCTTAATAAAGATATTTTCGATAGATTGAAGGCCGGAGAACCAATCCCCCTGGATGACCCTCAGTACTACAAAATACAGGAAGTCGTTAACCGCACCATTGAATTATCTGCACAACTAAATACGTCCACAACGATTAACGAAATAAGGGAAAGACTGGGCGAAATCACCGGCAGTATTATAGATGAAAGTACCACCATCTTTGCTCCTTTCTACACCAATTTTGGACGTTTTACTAACATTGGTAAAAACGTTTTTATCAATCATGCCTGCTCTTTTTTAGATATGGGCGGCATTACCATTGAAGATGAAGTATTGATAGGCCCAAGAGTTAATCTGGTAACCGAAAATCATCCGCTGGATCCTGACAACAGGAGAGCACTGATTACAAAACCTGTTGTGATAAAACGCAAAGCATGGATAGGTGCAGCAGCTACGATATTGCCGGGAGTAACAATTGGTGAAAACTCTGTTGTGGCAGCAGGAGCAGTGGTTACGAAGGATGTTCCTGACAATGTAATTATCGGCGGGGTACCTGCAAAAATCATTAAATCAATTGAAACCAAAACTTAAAATGACTTTATCGTTTAGCCGGCATAAACGATTGAGGAGCAGAGATAGTAATTGGTTTGATTTATGTGAGAGAAATTAGCACAAATTTTTTCTTAATTCATTTAATAAAAAATATCTACATGGAAGCAGTAAAATCAACATCAGAAGGAGCAAAACGGGTTAATGCAAAACGAGTAAAGGCATTTGGCACAGAAGCAGCTACAGAGCCTTTGGAACAATTGAATATTGAAAGAAGAAAACCAACGCCGCATGATGTCGAAATTGAAATCCTCTTTTGTGGTGTTTGCCACTCTGATCTTCATACAGCCAGGAATGAATGGCATAGCACGGTATATCCGTGTGTTCCCGGGCATGAAATAGTGGGAAAAGTAGTAAACGTAGGAAATCATGTTACCAAATTTAAAGTAGGTGATTTGGCGGCTGTCGGCTGCATGGTAGATAGTTGCCGCGAATGTGACTATTGTAAAGAAGGCCTCGAACAATATTGTGAAGAGGGAAATACCGGAACTTATAATTCCCCGGATAAACATCTTGGAGGCCGCACTTATGGCGGCTATTCAGAAAGCATTGTGGTGGATGAGGCTTTTGTTTTACAGGTGCCTGAAAACCTGGATCTGGCAGCAACTGCGCCGCTTCTGTGCGCTGGCATTACTACCTATTCGCCGCTCAAACACTGGAATGTTGGCCCCGGTAAAAAAGTAGGAATTGTAGGAATTGGCGGCCTGGGTCATATGGGCGTGAAACTTGCCAAAGCTATGGGTGCTGAAGTAATTGTATTTACTACTTCGCCTTCAAAGTTTGAAGATGCGAGGCGATTGGGCGCTGATGATGTGGTGCTTTCTAAAGATGAAGAACAAATGAGAAAATATGCAGGTAAGCTTCATTTTGTTTTGGATGCCGTTTCCGCAAAACATGACATCAATGCATATTTAAATCTGCTAAGAGTGGATGGTGCTTTGGCCTTAGTGGGCGCTCCGGAAGATCCGCTTCCTGTGGCAGCATTCAGCCTGATTCCTTACAGAAGAAGCTTCGCCGGTTCTATGATTGGAGGCATCGCTGAAACACAGGAGATGCTTGACTTTTGTGGCAAACACAATATTGTTTCCGATATCGAAATGATCAACATTCAGCAGATCAACGAAGCGTATGAACGTTTATTGAAAGGTGATGTGAAGTACCGTTTTGTGATTGATATGGCATCGTTGAAACAGTAAGTTAAATCATTTCAGAAATCTCCTGAATTCAGTAATAATAAAATGGCAAGAATATTTATCACCGGCTCGGCAGATGGACTTGGGCAATTGGCAGCAAAAGCGCTTATTGACCGCGGTCACAAGGTAGTACTTCATGCACGTAATGAAAAAAGAGCACAGGAAGCCTTGAATAAAATACCACGTGCAGAAGCGGTGGTAACAGCAGATCTTTCCAATATAGAAGAAACAAAAGAACTCGCGTCAAAAGTGAATGCTTTAGGATCATTTGATGCTGTGATCCACAATGCAGGTGTTTATCAGATTTCATCAAAAGAAATTTTTGCTGTTAATACATTAGCGCCGTATGTCCTTACCTGCCTGGTAAAAAAGCCAAAGCGATTGATCTATCTGAGCTCGGATATGCATCTGCATGGTCATGCAAACGTGGAAAGCTTTAAAGCCAACATTGATCGTATTACTTACTCTGATTCGAAGCTGCATGTGTTGATGCTTTGCAAGGCAGTTGCCCGCAAATGGCCTGACGTTTATGCCAACGCTTTGGATCCCGGTTGGGTGCCTACAAAAATGGGAGGAGCCGGTGCACCTGATAACTTGCAAAAAGGTTATGAAACGCAGGTGTGGCTTGCCATTAGTAGTGATGACGTGGCAAAGGTAAGCGGTCATTTTTTTTATCATAAGAAAGAAGCACGCTATAACCGCGAAGCAGATGATGTGCAGTTACAGGAGCAATTTCTGAATGCATGCAAAGAGATCACAGGCGTTTCATTTCCATCAGAATAAATACAATTATAACAACCGGCATAAAATGAATACTAACAAAAACCTTCACAATTAAAAATACAAACACTATGGAAGCAACAAATTCTGAAAACAGCATTTTTCCTAAAGGTGAACCAGGTTCAAAAGATTATTTTGCCGGAAGTACCATGGTAACGCTCTTACTTTCAAAAGACAAAAACAATGAATTTTCCATTGGCAATGTAGTCTTTGAACCTGGCGCCCGAACCAACTGGCATACTCATCCGAAAGGACAGGTTTTATTGGTTACTGAAGGACAGGGTTTTTACCAGGAAAAAGGCAAACCCGCACGACCACTTAAAAAAGGTGACGTAGTAAACATTCCTGAAAATGTAGAACATTGGCATGGCGCCTCTGCTCAAAACAAACTCGTTCACATTGCCATCACCAATTATAAAAGGGACGAGAATGTGGTTTGGCTAAAACCTGTGACTGATAAAGAATACGAGGAGGTTAACAAAAAATAAAAGCTGATTATGAATAGAAAAAGCTTACTAAGTCAGCTGCTGCTTTTTGTTTTGATACTAAATACAAACATCATGAATGCACAAAATAACACGATCAACAGCGAGTCTTTAAATGCACAACAGCAAAGCCTTGTAAAGATATCTGCATTAACTTCTGTTGGAAATCTGGAACGATTGAAAGCAGAATTAAACGCCGGGCTTGATGCGGGACTTACCATTAATGAAATCAAAGAAGTCCTTGTACAACTTTATGCTTATAGTGGTTTTCCGAGAAGCCTGAACGGCATCAGCACTTTTATGAATGTGTTGGAAGAAAGAAAAGCAAAAGGCATCAGCGATAAAGAAGGAAAGGAATTTGCGGCAGGTAATGAAACCGGAGATAAATACGAACAGGGAAGAAAGGTATTGGAAACTTTGACAAAAACGCCACAAACAAAGCCTGCACCAGGTTTTGGAGTGTTTGCGCCACGGATCGATGCATTTTTAAAAGAGCATTTGTTTGCAGATATTTTTGAAAGCGATGTGCTTACCTATCAGCAACGGGAAATGATTACCATTGCTGCATTGACTGCAATGACGGGAGCAACTCCGCAATTGCAGGCGCACTTGGCAATGGGAAAAAACACGGGTATCACTGAAGGGCAATTGCTGCAGATTGCGGATTTGATTGAGCAGGAAATTAGTATCACACAGGCAAATATTTTAAGAAAGTTATTGTCAAAACCGACTGTCGCCATTCCGGAACCGGACATGATTGTCCGGATTTCTGAAATAGAAATTGTGCCTGAATACCGGGAAGAATATAACGCCATCCTGAAAGAAGAAGAAGTGGCATCTGTAAAAAAAGAACCGGGTGTGATTGCCATTTTCCCGATGTATGAAAAAGAAAATCCAAATCAAATAAGGATAGTGGAAATATATGCGAATAATGCAGCTTATCATTCGCATTTGAAAACTCCTCATTTTCAGCATTACAAAACGAATACGCTCAAGATGGTGAAATCATTGAAACTTGTGGACATGGAGAGCCTTGACGAAGAAACGATGTTGGAAATTTTTAAAAAATTAAAATAGGAAAGCAAGTCATTGGCCAATCATGCTGCAAACCTTCGTCTAAATCCATTCTTCTTTTGTCTGGTCAATTAAATTCCTGTAATCAGTAAACTATCTTGTATCCATTCCACCAGGAACCTTGTGCATTTTTCTATGCTTTATGCCTTTTTATAAAAATGCCTTAAACCTGGAAAACTTCTAATAAAACCTGCGTCAAAACCGAACGCATGGTGTATCAAAACCGTACACTTTTAAATACACTAAAAGTATAACTGCTTAATAAACAACCACTTCTTAAACGGCATTATGTTAGTGAAATAATTAAAGCACCTTCATTCCTGAGGTGCTTTCTGTGTCTATCGGTATCGTAGAGATGTTCTGGGTTTTCTATACTGATTCATTTAACTGAAAATAAAAACCAGCATGTTTACTAATTTTTTCAAAATAGCTTTTAGAAACCTTACAAGACATAAAGGCTTTTCGTTCATCAATATTGCAGGTCTTACACTCGGGCTTACTGCTTGTATTTTAATCGGCCTTTTTGTTTGGGATGAAAATCAATATGATAAATTCCTTCCGGACGGAGACCAGGTTTACCGGGTTTATAATCACTATACCAGTAATGAAGGCGGTGAGGATCGCGCAATTGCTTCCCCGATGTTTGCAACTACTTTGCAACAGGATTTTCCTGAAGTGGAACAAACAGCAAGGATATTAATGCAGCCTGAAAACAAAACCCTTTTTGAAAACGGTGATAAGAAAATATATGAACAGGAAGGGTTTTATGCTGATTCAACTTTCTTCGATGTATTTCCGCTTTCGTTTAAATATGGCTCACCTGTAAAAGTTCTCGATGATCCTGCTTCCATAGTGATTTCCATGCCGCTTGCCGAACGTTTTTTTGCTAATGATAATCCGGTTGGTAAACAATTGCTGGTGGACAAATCTCCATTCACAGTAAGAGGGGTGTTTGTAAAAAATCCAAAGTTTCATTTACAGTTTGATTATGTGCTGCCACTTGCTGCTGCACAATTGCCAAAGGATCGGATGCAAAGCTGGCAATGGCAACAGTTTTACAATTATGCAAAATTAAAAAAGGGAACAAATGCCGGTTTGTTGGAAACTAAGTTCCAGGCAGATGTAAAAAAGAAATCGGATCCGTTTATGAAAGAGTTGCATGGTTCGAATAAACCTATGTTTCAAGCCTTAAAAGATATTCATCTTTATTCGGCCAACTTCAAATTTGACAATGCGCAAAGAGGGAATATCACGTATGTGCGTGCGCTCACCATTATTGCCATTTTTATCTTATTGATCGCATGTTTCAACTTTATCAATCTTGCAACAGCAAAATCATTGCAAAGGGCAAAAGAAGTTGGCGTGCGAAAAGCGATTGGCGCAGAGAGAAAACAGCTGATGTTTCAATTTGTAGGCGAAACGATATTGCTTACTTTTATCAGCATTCTTATTTCCATTGCTCTTGCTATTTTGTTTTTGCCGTGGTTAAATCATTTTACCGGAAAAAATATTTCATTGGCTCTTTTTGCCAATCCGGTTGTCATTTTATTATTCATTGCATTAACCTTAATTGTTGGGATTCTTGCAGGCTTTTACCCGGCGCTTGTTTTATCGAACTTTAAACCGGTAAAAGTTTTAAAAGGAACCATGTCTGCAAATGCAGATGCCGGAAAAACTCCATGGCTTCGTCACAGCCTTGTAGTTGTTCAATTTACGTTTTCTGTCCTTCTTATCATCAGCGCTATTGTTGTTTTCAGGCAGGTAAATTATCTGCACAATAAAGATCTTGGATTCAGCAAAGACCAGATCATGTTTTTCCCTATGCGCGGCGATAATATGTTTAAGAATGATCAGGCATTTAAGAATGAACTCACTCAAATTCCCGGTGTTTCCTCCGTCTCTATTGGTTATGGTTTTCCGGGCGATGCTGTTGCAGGTGATGAAATTATGGTTCCTAAAAATGGTAAGCAGGAAAAGGAACCGGCCACGCAACTGATGGTGGATTACGACTACATCAAAACCCTGGGTTTACAATTAGTTGCAGGAAGAGACTTTTCTAAAGAAATGGGAACGGATAAAGATCATGCGTGGATCATCAATGAAACTGCCGTGAAACAATTGGGGTTTGGAACGCCGCAAAAAGCACTTGGACAAAAATTATATTGGCATGTGTGGAATAATATTAATCCCGATTCCATCAAAGAAGGACAGGTGATCGGTGTAGTAAAAGACTTCAATTACAAAAGCTTGTACGATAAAGTGGAAACAACAGTGCTGCAGATCTTTCCGGATGCAGCGTGGAAAGTTGCAGTAAAAATGAAAACTGCTGACATAGGCAAAACCATCAGCCAGGTAAAAAATATCTGGAATCAGTTTACCCCCGATTATCCAATCGAATATAAATTTCTGGATGAAAATTTTGAGCAGATGTATAAGTCAGAAGATAAATTAAGATCACTGCTCTGGGTATTTACATCGTTGGCCATTTTTGTCGGATGCCTTGGCTTGTTTGGCCTCGCAGCTTATACTGCTGAAAGGAGAACAAAAGAAATAGGCATCAGAAAAGTTTTGGGTGCAAGCACCAACGGCATTGTAGTGCTTTTATCAAAAGACTTTGTGAAACTCGTTATTATTTCATTGTTGGTTGCGTCGCCCGTTGCCTGGTATTTTATGAATAAATGGCTTCAGGATTTTGCTTATCGTATCAGTATCAGTTGGTGGATATTTATGGCGGCGGCCGTATTAACCATTTTAATTGCCTTGCTGACAGTCAGCTTCCAGGCAATAAAGGCCGCGGTGGCAAATCCGGTGAAGAGTTTGAGAAGTGAGTAATGTGCTGATTAGATGATGTGCTAATGAAAGAATGAAGAAATATGAAAATTGGAAAATGAAATGATCAACAACGGTAATGCACACACGAAAGGATTTAAAAATATCAATGTAAAGTATTTATCACTTTACTAACTACAACTAAAAAACCCAAAAAGATGTTCAGGAATTATTTCAAAACCGCATTCAGAAACTTTAGCCGCAATAAAAGTTATGCGCTCATTAATACCTTTGGTTTGGCAGTAGGAATTGCAGCGTGTTTGCTTATTTTCCTGGTTGTACAATTTGAAAGCAGTTTCGATAATTTTCATCGAAAGAAAGATAATATTTATCGTGTAAGCACAGAATTCCATAACCAGGATGGGGTAAGTTATTCTGATGGTGTTGCTTTTCCCGTTGCAAAAGGTTTGCGCATTGATTTTCCGCAGATAAAAGAAGTGGCTTCTATTTATCGAAATGGAGGGCAAATAACGATTGAAGGTGGAGGAAATCAACCAAAGAAATTACAGGAAGATAATTTTTATTATGCCGAGCCGCAGTTCTTCAGCATTTTCAACTTTCCATTTCTTGCCGGCAATGCAAAAGCCGCATTGAATGATCCGAATAGTGCAGTACTTACACAAGCAACAGCAGAAAAGTATTTCGGTAATTGGAAAAATGCGCTTGGCAAAACCATAATGTATAACCACAAAGCGCTTTTTACAGTGAAAGGCATTCTGAAAAATATTCCGCACAATTCAGATTTTCCTTTAGGTGTTGTTGTTGCTTATTCCGCTCTTCAAAATACTGAACGAAAAAGGAATTTAAGCGATTGGGTAAGCACGTTCAGTGAGGCATATACATTTGTTGTGTTGCCGTCGCATTTGCCTGCAAATAAATTTAATGCTGAACTGAAAACATTCGCCAAAAAACATAAACCAGCAGAATATGCCGGTGATAGTTTCGTCGCACAACCTTTATCCGAAATTCACTATGATGACAGGTTTGGTAATTTTAACGGGCATACATTTAGTCACTCGCTTATCAATGTATTATCCCTCATTGGGATTTTCCTTATAATGATCGCCTGTGTAAACTTTATAAACCTTGCAACAGCACAAGCGGTAAACCGGGCAAAAGAAGTTGGAGTGAGAAAAGTTTTAGGAAGCAACCGCTTGCAACTTGCGAGACAGTTCTTAGCAGAAACAGCATTGATCGTTTTTGTTGCATTGCTTCTTGCTATCGGCATTGCTACCCTTACTTTACCCTATTTAAATAACCTGCTTCAGGTACATATGACAATGAGTTTCATTGCCAATCCTGGAGTGATATTGTTTGTGGTTGCAACGGCGATCCTCGTTACACTTTTATCGGGTATCTATCCCGCAGTTATTTTATCAGGCTTCAATCCAATTACCGCTTTAAAAAGTAAGATAACGGCTAAAATGGTAGGCGGTATTTCTTTAAGAAGAGGATTGGTTGTTTTGCAATTTGTAATAGCACAGGTTTTGATCATTGGCATGTTTGTGGTGGTTAGCCAAATGAATTATTTCAGAAACGCATCCCTTGGTTTTGACAAAGCTGCTATCATTAATGTTCCCGTTCCCGGCGACAGCATTAATCACACAAAAATTGATTATTTGCGCAATCAACTACTTGCCAATCAAAACATAAAGGATGTTAGTTTTAGTTATGGAAGCCCTTCTTCTGAGGGAAACTGGAATAGTGATTTTAAATTTAATCATTCAAGCAAAACAACAGACTTCAGTGCCAACCTGAAATGGGCTGATCCTGATTATTTCAAAACATACAATCTTCAATTTGTTGCAGGCAGACCTTATTATCCGGGCGATACAGTTCGTGAATTTGTAGTGAACGAAACGCTCCTAAAAAAGTTGGGAGTAACCAATCCACAAGATGCTATTGGCAAGCAAATGGATTTTTGGGATGGCGGAAAGGTTGGAAATATTGTGGGTGTAATAAAGGATTTTAATTCCCTTTCTTTACGTGAACCAATCGCACCAGTCGTATTAAGTACGTGGAAAGCTGTTTATCAAACTATAAACATAAAAATAAGACCGGGCACACAAAAAGCAGTGTTGCCATTTGTAGAAAGATTATGGACGAGTGAGTATCCGGATTACGTTTATGATTATAAATTCCTTGATAAAACGATAGAAAACTTTTACAAACAGGAAGACCAGCTTTCACAGCTTTATAAAATCTTCGCCGGCATTGCTATTTTTATTTCCTGCCTTGGCTTGTATGGATTGATTTCTTTTATGGCTGCACAGCGAACAAAAGAAGTCGGCATTCGCAAAGTGTTGGGTGCATCCGCCAGAAGCATCATTTATTTGTTATCAAAAGAACTTACGGTTCTCATCATGATTGCATTTGTAATTTCTGCTCCAATAGCCTGGTACATTATGCATAAATGGCTACAGAATTATACCTACAGAATTCCTTTGGGTGTATCCATCTTTATTCTTGCCATCATCAGTTCTATTGTTATTGCTTGGATAACGGTTGCATACAGGGCAATAAAAGCGGCAATGACGAACCCGGTGAAGAGTTTGAGAAGTGAGTGATTTGATAATTTGAAAATGTGAAAATTGGAAAATATCTTGATATAACAGGGATGTATAAACGAAAAGTATTTGAAAATAAAAATTTGGATTATTTCTCTGTTAACTAATTAGGAACTAAAAAGTAAAAATCATGTTCAAAAACTATTTCATAACCGCATGGCGCAATTTGATTAGAAACAAAGTGCACTCTGCGATCAATATTACCGGTCTTTCGGTGGGAATGGCTGTGGCAATATTGATTGGTCTTTGGATCCATGATGAACTTTCTTTTAATAAGAATTTCTCCAACTACAGGCGCATTGCCCAGGTAATGCAACACCAAACCTTTAACGGGGACGTAGATACGCAATATTCACTCCCTTACTTGATGGGAAGTGAATTGAAAAAAGATTATGCCGGCGATTTCAAATATATCAGCATGTCTTCGTGGAATAATCAACACATCATAAAGCATGGAGATAAAATGATCACTCAAAGCGGCAGCTTTATGGAACCGTCCATTACTGAAATGCTTTCCTTAAAAATGATTGAAGGTGAAAGAAGCGCTTTAAAAGATTATAATTCCATACTGCTCTCCTCCTCTTCGGCAAAAGCTATTTTTGGTACTGCTGACCCGATGAATCAGCTTCTTAAAATTGATAATAAGTTTGATGTAAAAGTAGAAGGTGTTTATGAGGATTTACCTTACAATTCAAGCTTCAAAGATCTTTCTTTCATAGCTCCGTGGCAATTATACATCGATAATAATAACTGGATGGAAAAAGCTACCAATCCATGGCGCAACAATTCTTTCCAGGCTTTGGTGCAAATTGCTGATAATGCTGACATGCAAAAGGTGTCAGAGAAGATAAAAGATTCCAAGCTGAAAAATGTTACACCGGCTGATGCTGCATTTAAGCCTGCAGTTTTTTTACTCCCAATGAGTAAATGGCATCTATATTCAGAATTCAAAAATGGTATTAATGTAGGTGGAAGAATTCAGTTTGTCTGGTTATTTGGTTTCATAGGTTTCTTCGTTTTGCTTCTTGCCTGTATCAATTTTATGAATCTGAGCACCGCAAGGTCCGAAAAGAGAGCGAAAGAAGTTGGTATCCGGAAAACGATCGGATCTGTGCGCGGACAATTAATAAAACAATTTTTTTCTGAATCATTATTAATTACTTTTTTTTCTTTTGCCTTGTCTCTCATCCTGGTGCAAATTATTCTTCCATCATTTAACCTGGTTGCAGATAAAAAGATTTCTATTCCATGGGAAAATCCTTTTTTCTGGATTTCCGGAATTTTATTTACTGTAATTACAGGATTTATCGCAGGAAGCTATCCGGCATTATATTTATCCTCATTTAAGCCTGTAAAAGTTCTGAAAGGAACGTTTCGCGTAGGCCGGTTTGCTTCTCTTCCCCGGAAAGTACTGGTAGTACTGCAATTTACAGTATCAGTGATTTTAATTATTGGAACCATCGTTGTTTTTAACCAGATACAATTTGCAAAAAGCCGTCCTGTCGGATATAGCCGTGACGGATTGATAACTGTGCCGATGACCACAGAAGATATTCACAAACATTTTGAAGCGGTAAGTACTGATTTAAAAAATTCAGGAGCAGTTTCTGAAATTGCTGAATCATCAAGTGCAACCTACTATGTGGATGAAACAGATAATGGATTTACGTGGCAGGGAAAAGATCCTTCATTGCAGGGAGATTTTAATGTTGTATTTATTTCAAAAGATTTTGGCAAAACAATAGGATGGAAGTTTAAGGAAGGCCGTGATTTTTCAAAGGAATTTCCGACAGATTCATCAGGAATCATTTTGAATGAAGCTGCTGTAAAATTTATGAACATTAAAAATCCTGTTGGAAAAATTATTAATTGGGATGGTAATCTTTATCATGTAATAGGCGTGGTGAATGATATGATCATGCAATCACCTTACGAGCCCGTATTCAGAACAGTATTTGTTACCAACAATGACCCTCAGCAGGTCATAGATATCCGCGTAAATCCCTCGGCGAATATGCATGATGCGATTGCAAAAATAGGTTCTGTTTTCCGTAAATACAGTCCGGATCAGCAATTTGATTATCATTTTGCAGATGATGAGTATGCAAAAAAATTTGGTGACGAGGAACGCATTGGCAAGCTCACCGGCTTCTTTGCTATCCTTGCCATTTTCATTTCATGCCTTGGATTATTCGGCATGGCGTCTTTTATGGCAGAGCAAAGGGTAAAAGAAATTGGAGTGCGAAAAGTTTTGGGCGCAACTGTATTCAATTTATGGAGACTGATGTCAAAAGATTTTATCATACTGGTGTTTGTATCACTTATGTTAGCAATGCCTGTTGCCTATTATTTTATGCATAGCTGGTTGCAGAATTATCAATACCGGACAAACTTAGCCTGGTGGATTTTTGCCTCGGCGGGTATGGGCGCATTACTGATTACATTGGTTACAGTAAGCTATCAGGCAATTAAAGCAGCAATAGCCAATCCGGTAGAAAGTTTGAGGAGCGAGTGATGTGAAAATTGAAATGTAAAAATTGGAAAATGTCTTGATATAACAGGATGCATAGACGGGAATTATTTGAAAATAAAAATTGGGATGATTGTTCGTTTACTGTATAACGGTTATGGATACCCGAAAAGAAAAGTTACAATTATGTTTAAAAATTATTTCAAAATCGCTTTCAGAAATTTATGGAGAAATAAAGGGTTTTCAGCCATCAATATTTTTGGTCTTGCAATAGGAATGGCAAGTGCTATTTTGATTTTATTATGGATTCAAAACGAAATGAGTATTGACCGGTTTCATAAAAAAGGCAATCGCATTTACCTGATGTACAACCGGGATAAAGATGCTGAAGGAAAAGCGTGGGCCTGGCCTAGCACACCAAAAGTATTGGCTACTACATTAAAAAAAGATTATCCGGAAGTAGAAGATGCAGTAAGGTTTCAAAATATTACGTTCCTTCTTACTGTAGGAGATAAAAAATTAAATTCAAGAGGCGCTTTTGTTGACAGCGGATTCCTGAATGTTTTTTCTTTTCCTCTTTTGCAAGGAAATCCAAAAGATGCACTACAAGGAAGTTATAGCATTGTTCTTACCCGGGATTTTGCAAAAGCATTATTTGGAAATGAAGATGCCATGGGTAAAACGGTACGAATAGACAGTGTGAATAATTGTACAGTAACAGGAGTATTAGAAAACCTTCCTAATAACACGCAATTTAAGTTTGATTATTTATTGCCATGGGCTTACATGCATAAATTAGGATGGGATGACGATGACTGGAGTAATAATTCCATCAATACCTATACGCTTTTAAAACCAGGCAGTTCGCAAGCCGCATTTGATGCAAAAATTAAGGACATCACTATTAACCATACAAAAGGCACTTCCGAAGCTTCCACCACCGAAGTTTTTACACAACCAATGAACCGCGCTTATTTGTATGCAAAATCGGATAATGGAAAATTGGCAGCCGGTCAAATTGAGACAGTCCGGTTGTTTGGATTGATTGCCGCTTTTATTTTATTAATTGCCTGCATCAACTTTATGAATTTAAGTACAGCAAGAAGTGAGAAACGTGCAAAGGAAGTGGGCATTAGAAAAGTAGTAGGCGCGCAGAAAAAATCGCTGATTCTTCAGTTTTTAGGAGAGAGTATTTTGATCAGCATCATAGCATTTGTTGTTGCTTTATTTCTTGTACAAATAAGCCTGGCCGCATTTAACCAACTAACAGGCAAGCAGCTTTTTATTAATTACCGGGATCCGCTTCTCTGGCTGTTTTCAGCGGCATTTATTTTATTCACCGGGATTCTTGCGGGAAGCTATCCTGCATTTTACCTTTCTGCTTTTAAGCCGGTAAAAGTATTGAAAGGGGCTTTTAAAAAAACAAACGCCTTGATCGCTCCAAGAAAAGTTTTGGTTGTGCTTCAATTTACCTTTGCGATTATCTTAATTATATCTACCATTATTGTCGTGCGGCAAATTCAATACGCAGCCAACAGGGATGCCGGTTACAATCGCAACAACCTTATTTATTTGTTTACACAAGGCGACGTGGGCAAACATTTCCAGTCTATAAAAAATGAATTATTAAATTCCGGTGTTGCCGTTTCTGTTACCCAATCAGCCAATCCGATTACACAAAGATGGAGTGATAGCTGGGGTTACGAATGGGAAGGCAGTACGAAAGCAGATGAAAAAATTGATTTTTTGCGGTTAGGTTCAGATGCAGACTTCGTCAAAACTATGGGTGTGAAATTAGTAGAAGGTCGTGATATTGATATTTATAAATTTCCAACAGACAGCAACGCAATTGTTCTTAATGAATCGGCAGTAAAAGCCATGCACCTTAAAAATCCTGTAGGTTTAATCATAAGGGAATTGGATGATTCCGCACAATGGCATGTTATAGGTGTTGTAAAAGATTTCATCATAGAATCTCCATTTCAGCAACAGGTAAGTCCATTAATGATTTTTGGACCCGGCAATATGTTTGCACAGGTAGTGCATATAAAACTAAACCCTGATAAACCTACAGCCACTGCAATTAGTGGCGTGCAGGCCATCTTTAAAAAATACAATCCGCAATATCCGCCGGATTATGTTTTTGTGGATGAATCTTATGCTAAAAAATTTCAGAATGCACAACGTACAGCTACGCTTGCTGGGCTGTTTGCGGCGCTTACAATTTTCATTTCCTGTCTTGGTCTTTTTGGCCTTGCAACTTACATGGCCGAAAACAGGATCAAAGAAATTGGGGTGCGGAAAGTGTTGGGCGCTTCAGTTACAAGCATCACAACTCTTTTATCAAAAGACTTTTTAAAGCTCGTAATTATTTCATTCATCATTGCAGTGCCAATCGCATGGTGGTCAATGAATTCATGGCTTCAATCTTTTACTTATCGGATCAGCATACAATGGTGGGTGTTTGCTTTGGCAGGAATGTTATCAGTCCTCATTGCAATAATTACAGTTAGCTATCAGGCAATAAAAGCAGCAATAGCTAATCCGGTGAAGAGTTTGAGAAGTGAATAGTTAATATGAAAATTTGAAAATGAGAGAATTCGAAAATGTAAATCACACATCAAAAAATCACACATCAGAAATTATCCTCTATGTTTAAAAATTATTTCAAAACAGCTTTCAGAAGTTTGACGCGTAACAGGAGTTACACGATCATCAACATCGCCGGCCTGGCTGTCGGTATTGCCGTTTGTATGATCATTTTTATGATCATACAATTTCAAACCAGCTTCGATAATTTTCATTCAAAGAAAGATCACATCTATCGGGTATTAACTGAATCTCACCATGCGGATGCAGGCAATATTACTTACGCGAAAAATGTTCCGTTTCCAATGCCCGCAGGATTGAAAACAGAGTTTCCGCAACTTGAAGTGGCCCCGGTTTATGCAAGCCACAATGATGAGTTACAGGTTCCTGATGATAACGGAACTCCTGTGAAAAATTTTAAAGAACAGAGCGGTGTATTTTATACGTCGCCTTCATTTTTTAAAATATTTGATTTCCCTCTGCTCGCCGGCTCGTATGCCTCATTAAAAGACCCAAATAATGTATTGCTTACAAAAGAGATTGCAGAAACCTGGTTTGGAGATTGGAAAACAGCAATGGGTAAAACTATTAAAATAAGAGGATATTATAGTATAGGTCCGGGATTGTTTCAGTTCCCGCCGGTAGCGCTGAAAGTTTCAGGCGTTCTCGCTACGATACCCGCAAATACAGACTTCCAGCTAAAGCTGGTAGTTGCTTACGGCACAGATTTTACTGGTGATGAAAAATATGGATTTCAACAACCGGATTGGAAGGGAACAGCACCTGATTTTAGTTGCTTTGTTTTATTGCCACCAAATGTTTCTGTTGATAATTTTAATCGGCAACTAAGTGCCTACGCACGAAAGATGGTGCCACTCGACAATAAGGATAGTTATATGCTACAACCGGTAACTGCAGTGCATTATGATACAGAAGCAGGCGATTTCAGCAACAAAGCAATCACCCACGGGCTGCTTAATGTACTGTGGCTCATTTCAGCATTTATCCTGTTAATTGCATGTGTAAACTTTATCAATCTCTCCACTGCACAGGCTGTAAATCGTGCAAAAGAAATTGGCGTAAGAAAAGTTTTGGGGAGTAATAAATCGCAATTGCAAATTCAATTCATTGTTGAAACATTTTTGATAGTTTCAGGTGCTGTATTGCTTGCTGCAATTATTACCATTCTTGCACTGCCTTCAGTAAATCAATTGTTAGACCTTTCGCTTTCATTCAACATACTAAAGGATCCCGCAATTATTTTATTTCTTTTCGCTGTAACAATTGTTGTAACTGCGCTCGCCGGTTTTTATCCTTCTATTGTATTATCACGTTTCAATCCTGTTACTGCTTTGAAGAGTAAGGTCACAGCAAATACTACAAAAGGAATTTCATTAAGAAGAGGATTGGTAGTATTTCAATTCATTATTGCACAGGCGCTCATCATAGGAACACTCATCATTGTAAAGCAGATGGATTATTTTATGAATCAGCCCTTGGGATTTGATAAAGATGCCATTGTAAATGTTCCCTTCAGACCGGATAGTACAGGCAGCAAGCTGACTGGTTATTTAAGACAACAGTTATTGAACATAAACGGCGTGCAGGCAGTAAGCTTCAGTTCCAACACTCCGGTTGAAGATAATGATGACAAGTGGACCTCATTCAAATTTGATAATACAATAAAGGATGCAGACTTCCAGGCCATTACCAAATTTGCCGACAATGACTATGTGCCGACTTATAAATTACAATTAATAGCAGGAAGAAATTTAGAACCTTCCGGTTGGACAAAAGAATTCTTGGTGAATGAATCATTCGTAAAAAGTTTAGGACTTAAAAAACCGGAAGATATAATTGGCAAAGAAGTAAGCATCATGGATGGTTTGATAAAATGTCCCGTTGTTGGTGTATTGAAAGATTTTAATGACAGGTCTTTGCGCAATAACGTGGCGCCATTGCTTATTGCGACAAACAGTACCATGTACCGCCAGGCTTCCATAAAACTTTCAACCACAAACATGGCTTCCACCATGCAATCCATCAAAAAAATATGGCAGCAGACATTTCCAAATTATGTTTATGAATACAGTTTTCTTGATGATAAAATTGCCAGTTTTTACCAGCAGGAAAATCAGTTGTCGCAGTTGTATAAAATCTTTGCAGCAATCGCGATATTTCTTAGCTGTCTGGGGCTGTATGGTTTAGCATCTTTCATGGCAGTGCAGCGGATAAAAGAAGTGGGTATTCGTAAAGTACTCGGTGCTACTGCAGGCAATATCGTTTATTTATTTTCAAAAGAATTTATCATACTCATCTCAATTGCCTTTGCGATCGCTACACCCATTGCATGGTACTTTATGAATCAATGGCTGAACGATTATGCTTATCGCATTGACATTAGCTGGCCGGTGTTTCTTATTGGTGGAATTGCCGCGATAGTTATTGCAATTCTAACAATATGTTTTCAGGCGATAAAAGCTGCGGTGGCAAATCCTGTGAAGAGTTTGAGGAGTGAGTGATGAGTTGATGTGAAAATAAAAATTTAAAGTATTTGTTGCTTTACTGTAAAATTTAGAAAAGAGGGAAATTAAAAATTATTCAAAAAATCAACAGCATTTAAAATGGGAATTCCACGAAAAGGATTTAGGATTAGAAGATCTTTATCACCGCTAATGATGCAGGAAGCATTTGCTGCAACTGCCAATTCCAGAAATTTATTGTCTTTCTCATCATGTGATGCTGAAATGACTAATTCTACGTCAATTAAAGCCGCTCTTGCCTGGAATTCTCTTATTGCATCAAGACCTTTATCATATGCTTTTCTACTCTTCGATTTATTAAGAAGCTGTGTACTAATCAAAGCATTAGTGTCAAACACAAAAGTATTATTCATCAGCCTTCAGCAATTCGTTAAGAATATCTTCTGTAAGACCATTTTTTTGAGCTTCTTCACTAATCGAATCAAGAAAATGTTTATAGTTTTCAGCAGTAGCGTCATTAATAATTTTTTTCAAGGCAACAGAAACAGTTTCGCCAAACCTGCTTTGCGTTTCCGGGCTGAGTTTCTTAAATTCTTTCGCTGTAGGATCGTCAATTTCTATTACTATTTTTTCCATAAAAAACTTTTTAAAAGATTAGAACCCTTTTATTTTTCTTTTTTATTCTTCTCAAAAATATAAAAAATAAACTCCTTAAAATAATTGTCACATGCTTAAAAATTACTTCAAAATTGCTTCGAAATGTTGCGAAGAAGAAAGTAGAAAAGGCGAATATTTATTGCTTTGCTATGAAGAGTAAATCGAATGCAGGAAAATTAAAAATTATTCAAAAAATCAACCGCATTTAAAATGGGAATATTACGAAACGGATTTAGAATAAGAAGGTCTTTATCACCGGTGATGATGCAGGAAGCATTTGCAGCAACAGCAAGTTCAAGAAATTTATCATCTTTAGGATCGCGGCAAGCAGTGATTCTTTCTGATATTTCAATGAATAATGCAATCCTTTTGAATTCAAATAAGATCTCTAACCTTGTTTGTCTTGAAATGTATTCGTCAAATTTTGGACAAATAAATACTTTAAAGAATTCATCGTATGTAGAAGAACTTGCTAATACTTTTCCTGTTTCGTTAGCTTTTCTTTCTGCTTTACGGGGTATTGAATTTCTGAAAAGGGAAGAACTTATTAGTGTATTCGTGTCAATAACAAACAGATTATTCCTCATTCAGCAATTTTTCAAGAATTTCTTCTGTAAGGCCATTCCTTTCTGCCTCATCACTTGCCTTGTCGAGAAGCGCTTCAAAATTGGAAACTTTTATTTCATACGAAACCCTTTCAAGCAACTCCTCAATTTTCTTTTCCAATCCTTTTCTTATTTCAGGAGGAGCTATTTGCCATTTTTTAGCGGTCTGCTCATCTACTTCAAGCACTATCCGTTCCATAATTTTTCTTTTTTATTCTTCTCAAAAATACAAAATAATTACTCTGTAAAATAATAAGCTCATGTTCAAAAACTATTTCAAAACTGCATGGCGAAACATTATCCGCAACAAGAAACATACTGTTATTAATGTTGCCGGGCTTGCGCTTGGACTCACTTGTTGCATGTTTATTTATTTATGGGTGCAGTATGAAAAAAGCATTGATAATTTTCACGCCGACGGGAAAAACCTGTATGCGGTATATACAACAACTGTTGCAAACGGAAAAACTGACGGTACATATACGACTCCGTTGCGTTTTGATAGCGGAAATATTTCTCCTGATTTTCTACTGGAAGGTGTACCTGCTGCTGTTCCTGAAGAAAAGCATTTAACATTTTATGCAACCGGCTACGAGCTTCCCTGGGGGCATCCGGAGACTTTTCAGGTTGGTGAAAAAATCATTAAGATGAAAGGATCACGTGCAGGAAAAGATTTTTTCAAAATGTTCAGCTATCCTCTTATCGAAGGCAATGCAAATAATGCGCTGGCTGATATGCACGGCATTGCTATTTCACGAAAAATGGCTGAAATATTTTTCGGGTCGCCTGCCAATGCAATGGGTAAAAGTATGCGGTATGAAAACAGGCTTAATTTTATTGTTTCTGCTGTTTTTGAAAACGTTACTGACCAAAGTTCCCTGCAATTTGATTTTTTATTAAATATGGAAGCGCAAAAGCATTTACTCGAATGGGCAAGTCCCGGTTTGCTCGCTTATGTAGAACTTGCCAATAATTCCGCGCCTGAAAAAGTAGAAAGAGAGATAAACACTTACGTGAAGCCGCTTTTAGCGAAAGAAGGCAATCCCAAAACTACAATCGGCCTCCAGTTGCTGGGCGAACAATATTTGCACAACATATTTGTAAACGGAAAACCAACCGGGGGAAGAATTGAATATGTACGCATCTTTAATTTAATAGCCCTATTTATATTGATCATTGCCTGCATTAATTTTATGAACCTTGCTACTGCAAGATCAGTAAAGCGTGCAAAGGAAGTAGGATTAAGAAAAGTAGTTGGTTCCACACGCAGCAATCTTATAGCACAGTTTTTCAGCGAAGCATTGCTCTTTGCATTTTTGGCGATGTTGCTTTCAATCGGCTTGCTGTATCTTCTATTGCCTGCATTTAATTCTTTTACAGGAATCCATATTGCTTCACCAGGCTCACAACCTTCTTTCTGGATTTTTTTAACAACAATTGTAGTAATCACCGGCCTGCTTGCGGGCAGTTATCCGGCACTCTATCTTTCGTCGCTAAATCCTGTTCATGTTTTAAAAGGCAAACTGCAGTTTACCCGGAACTCAGTTCTGTTGCGCAAAAGCCTTACTGTGTTTCAGTTTGTTCTTTCTATTGTTCTTATTATTTCTACTATCGTTATTACAAGACAAATGAATTATATCCAGGGTTCTCATTTGGGTTTTGACCGTGAAAATCTTTTGTATGTGCAGATTGAAGGAAAGCTATCGGATAAACAGAATTATTTATTGTTTAAAAATAAAGCATTGCAAATGCCAGGGATTGCAATGGTTGACCGCAGCACCGAAACGCCACATGACATGAGCTTTGTAGCAGGTAATGATGCGATTAACTGGGAAGGAAAAACAATAAATGATAACGTTGGTTTTTTGCCCGCTTCGGTGGGATTTGATTTTCTTAAACTGATGAAGCTACAGGTGGTGGAAGGAAGAGGATTTTCAAAAGATATTGCTACCGATTCGTCGGATGCATTTATGGTGAACGAAGAAGCGGTGAAAGAAATGGGTTTAAAAAATCCAATTGGCAAATGGATTTCCGCCTGGAAAAAGAAGGGACATATTATTGGTGTACTTAAAGATTATAACACCGAGTCAATACGGGAAAAGATAAAACCAATGGTGCTGGATGTAAAAGAAGGGGAATATTTTGGTGTGATAATGATACGCACCAAACCGGGTGAAACAAAGCAGGCTATAGCAAGCCTGGGAAAGATTTATAAAAGTATTAATCCCAATTATGCATTTGCTTACCAGTTTGTGGAAGAAGAATATCAGAAATTATACAGTAATGAAATAATTATTTCCAGGTTGTCTGTTTTGTTTGCTGCTCTTGCCATTTTTATTTCATGCCTTGGTTTATTAGGGCTGGCTATGTTTTCAGCAGAGCAGCGGGTTAAAGAAATCGGCATACGGAAAGTATTAGGCGCTTCCGTAAACCAGGTGGTTACCCTGTTCTCAACAGAATTTATAAAGCTTGTAGTAATTGCATTTTTAATTGCTGGGCCCGTTGCATCATATTTCATGTATAACTGGTTGCAGCACTTTGCCTATCACATTTCTATTTCATGGTGGATGTTTTTCGTTGCAGGACTGCTGGCTATTTCCATTGCATTGCTCACAGTAAGTTTCCTGGCCATAAAAGCAGCAATTGCAAACCCTGTGAAGAGTTTGAGAAGTGAGTGAATGTGGTGATGTGCCAATGTGCTCATGAAGGAATTTAAAAAATGTGAAGATGTGTCGATATAACAGTAATGGACACACGTAAAGAATTTGAAAATAAAAAATTGAAGTATTTGCCGGTTTACAACTACCACTAAAAAGTAAAACAATGTTCAAAAATTATTTCAAAACTGCGTTAAGAAATTTTCAACGAAACAAAATTTTCTCTGCGATCAATGTGCTGGGATTATCAATTGGCATCAGCGCCGCATTGGTCATCTTTTTGATCGTTCATTATGAATTCAGTTTTGATAAGTTTGAGAAAGACGGCAACAGGATTTATCGGGTGGTTATTGATGCGAAATTTAATGGGGTGGAAGGCCACAGCACCGGTGTACAGGCGCCTCTCAGCGCTGCCATTCAAAATGAAGTGACCGGTGTGGATGAAACTATTCCGCTAATGCAATTCCAGGGAGATGCAAATGCGAAGGTAAGTATAAAAAGATCGGCAACAAATGAAGTTGTTTTCAAAAAACAGCAGAACATAATTTTTACCAATCAGCAATATTTCCGGTTGCTGAATTATCAGTTTATTGCGGGTTCTGCGGAAACAGCGATGAAAGATCCGTTTTCAGTAGTACTTACTGAAAGTCGGGCGAGTGAATACTTTCCTCATATCAGTGCTGCCAATGTTGTCGGGCGGCAAATAACTTATAATGATGATCTCACTGCAACCGTTTCAGCCATTGTAAAAGATTTGAATCAGCAAACAGTTTTTAATGCAACAGAATTTATTTCCTATGCCACAATAGCAAAAACTAATCTGCAAAAACAATTCATGATGGATGTTTGGAACGATTGGATGGCCTACTCACAGGTGTATATAAAACTTGCAAAAGGCATAACTCCCGGAAGTGTTGAAGCGCAGCTAAAAAATCTTTTGAATAAATATAATAAAGACGCTAACAAAGATGCGGCTAACACACTTGTTTTCCATTTGCAACCTTTGAATGATATACATTTTAATAAAAATTATCCTGCTGTAGCCGGAAGAATTGCAGATAGATCAACACTTTACGGATTACTGGCAATCGCCGCTTTTTTGTTGCTGTTAGGTTGTATCAATTTTATTAATCTTACCACGGCTCAGGCTTCGCGTCGTGCAAAAGAAATTGGTATCAGAAAAACTATGGGAAGCTCTAAAAAAAACCTGGTGTTTCAGTTTCTGTCCGAAACATTTTTTATTACAATAATAGCAACAGTTTTATGTATCGCGGTAACTCCTTTTTTATTAAAAATGTTTGCAGATTTTATTCCGCCCGGTTTGCATTTTGATTTATTGCACCAGCCTGCTATTCTTATTTTTTTATTATTACTTACCATAGTTGTAAGTTTTCTTTCGGGCTTATATCCGGCGCTGATCCTTTCAGGATTCAAGCCAATGTTGGTTTTGAAGAATCAGGCTCTTTCCGGTTCAGGACAAACGCGCAATGTATGGGTACGAAAAACGCTCACCGTTTCACAGTTTGTAATAGCGCAATTTTTTGTGATTGCTACAATCATAGTCAGCAAACAAATTAATTTTTCTATGACCCAGGATTTAGGTTTTACTACAAATGGTATCATCACTTTTGATACCCCGCGTGATACAGTAGCAGCGCATCAGCAACAATTGCTGAATGAAATTAATGCAGTGCCGGAAGTAGCAATAGCAGGCACCGGTTTTTTCTCTCCGGCTGATGAAGGCGTGGCCTTTACCAATATTTCTTATGCCGGAAAAAAAGATTTAAAAGCCAATATTCAAATCAGGTGGGGCGACCCAAATTATATTAAAGTGTACGCGATAAAATTACTGGCAGGAAGAAATGTGGAACCAAGCGATACGATGAAAGAATTTATTATTAATAATACTTACGCAAAATTATTAGGCTTTCAAAAGCCTGAAGATGCGCTCGGAAAACAATTAAATTTTAATGGTAAGACGATGCCAATAGTTGGCGTAATGCAGGATTTCCACGAGCAATCAACGCATGCATTAATTGATCCGCTTGTATTTGCGGGAAGCACGGGCTCTACCTTTCATATTCGTCTAAAACCAAATGTGCCTGGAGGGGAGGGATGGAAAAATGGGATCAGCAAGATTCAAAAAGCATTTAAAAATATTTATCCCGAAGCCGATTTCGATTACAAATTTGTGGATGAAAAAATTGCCAATCTTTATAAAAGCGAACGGCAAACTGCAGGCCTGTTAGCATGGTCAACAGGCCTTGCGATTTTAATAAGTTGTCTTGGATTATTGGGCCTTGTAATTTTTACAACAAATAGCCGTGCAAAAGAAATCGGTGTAAGAAAAGTATTGGGCGCTTCGGTTACGCAAATAGTTTCTGTGCTGTCAACGGATTTTATGCGTTTGGTATTTCTTGCTTTTGTTATTGCTGCGCCAATTGCTTACTGGGTGTCGTACAAATGGTTACAGGATTTTGCTTACCGTACAAAAATGAGTTGGTGGGTATTTGCATTAAGCGGGTTTGCAATGTTATTGCTGGCGCTTCTCACCTTGAGTATCGAAACAATAAAGGCCGCGAGAGAGAATCCGGTGAAGAGTTTGCGAAGTGAGTGATGTAATAATGTGCTAATGAAGGAATAAGAATAGGTAATATTTGTTGGTTTACTGTCAAAGGTTTTTAGAAAGTTGTTGCAGTAACGATGTGTGAAAATATTAATAACTATAAATAAAAAAACATGAAAAAAATCGTTTTCTTTTTGTTGCTTGCAAATATTTGCCTGGCAATTAATGCGCAAAACAGATCCTCAAAAGAGCCTTATTTAACCAGGTCATTATCCGGCCAGTCCATCAAAAATGTAACTGCTGAAACCAGTGGTGGAAATATTACGGTCACTGCGGTGAATAGTTCAGAAGCTCGTGTTGAAGTTTTTGTTTCGCAAAATGGCAACAATCAAAATCCGCTTTCAAATGATGAATTAAAGTCGAGGATAAATGAAGATTATGACTTAAATATTTCAGTAAGTAACAACGAACTGAAAGCAACCGCTAAATCAAAACATTCATTAAACTGGAAAAGATATTTAAATTTTTCTTTTAAAATTTATGTGCCGGCAAATGTATCAACTGATTTAAAAACAAGTGGCGGAAACATCGTATTAACAGGCCTTTCAGGAAAGCAGGATTTTGAAACAAGCGGCGGCAATCTTGAATTAAATTCATTAAGCGGTAAAGTAAAAGGCAGAACTTCAGGAGGAAATATTTATCTAAAAAATTGTAAAGACGATCTTGATCTTTCTACAAGCGGTGGAAATATTCAGGCCGAAAATTCTTCAGGCAATATTGCTATTTCTACTTCGGGCGGTTCTATAAAAATGAATAATCTGGGAGGCACGGTAGAAGCAAAAACCAGTGGCGGAAATGTTGAAGGAGAAACCATTGAAGGTGATTTGTCTGCTCATACTTCCGGAGGAAATATTTCTTTGCACGGGCTTAGTTGCAGTCTTAAAACTTCAACGAGTGGTGGCAATATTGATGTGGAAATTAAAAAGCCCGGAAAATATATTTCCATAAACAATTCCTCCGGCAAAGTAAATCTAACCCTTCCTAAAAAAACAGGAATGGATCTGAAATTAAGCGCGATGAAAATTTCGACACAAAACCTTGAAAATTTCAGCGGTACCAATTCAACAAAAGAAATAAACGGAACTATGAATGGAGGCGGCATTCCGGTTACTGTAGATGATGGAGGAGGAAAAATAAATGTGGTGTTTGAATAAAAAATTGAGAATAGAATAAGCAAGTAATTACTAATGGGAAATTAATCATTACTAAAATTTTCATTCAACCTTAAATAAAACAAAGTGTTTAAAAATTATTTTAAAACTGCATTTAGAAATCTTGCGCGCAACAAGATTTATTCTGTCATCAACATTGCTGGTTTAAGCATCGGGCTTGCCTGCGCGATGCTTATTATGCTTTATGTAAAGGATGAAGTAAGCTTTGACAGGTTTCACAAAGATGTAAACAACATTTACCGGGTTGTATCAAAGTCGAATCAGCAAGGGCAGGAAAAAGAAATGAGCAGCACAGGCTTTATACAGGGACCTCGTTTTACAAAAAATGTTCCGGGCATCCAATCTTTTGTTCGTGTACAAAACGGTGCAGAAAATATAAAAAAAGGAACTGATGTGCTATCCCAAAGCCTATTGTATGTTGATTCAAACTTCTTTTCAGTATTCACTTTTCCTTTATTGAGCGGTAATCCTGAAACCTGCTTAAGGGAACCACATTCAATTGTCCTGACTGAAGATGCGGCCAAAAAATATTTAGGTACCACAGATGCTGTTGGTAAAATAGTGATGATACAAGATGACAGTACATTTGTCCCCTATAAAGTAACGGCTGTTGCAAAACATTGTCCTCAAAATTCTTCATTGCAATTTGATGTGTTGCTTCCATTCAAAGAATCTGTGGCAGATGCGAATAATAGTGCAAATTGGTTCCTGGGCAGTTTTCTGAACACCTTTATAGTGTTGAATGATAAGGCAAGCTTGCAAAACGTGGAAAAGCAAATGCAGGCTTTTTTTATAAAAGACGCCACCCCAACTTATGAAGTACTGGCAAAAAAATTTGGCTTTGGGGCTGATGCTAAAATCGGCAGTACGTATTTTTTGCAGCCGTATCTTAATATACATTTGAATACCGGATTGCCTGCGGACAATGGTTTAAGCAAAGCGAGCAACCCCATGTATGCCTATTTACTTTCAGGCATTGCGTTATTTATATTATTGATTGCCTGCATCAATTTTGTAAACCTTACTGTTGCACGTTCTGTTAGAAGAGCCAAAGAAGTGGGCATTCGCAAAGTAATTGGAGGCGACAGAAAGCAGCTCATCTTACAGTTTCTCGGCGAATCATTTTTCTTGTGCACTATTGCATTTGTATTGGCAATTGTGTTGGTGCAAACGTTGTTGACCTTGTTTAACAACCTTTCCAACAAAGCATTGTCGCTTTCTTATTTATTGGATGCAAAAACAATTGCAGCTTATGTTGTCTTGTATATCATTACAGGATTGCTTGCAGGTTTTTATCCCGCCTTCGTCTTATCCCGCTATAATCCTGTACAAACATTATACAGCCGCTTTCAGATTCCAGGGAAAACTTATTTGCAAAAATCGCTGGTTGTATTGCAATTTACATTGGCTTCTTTTTTAATCATTGCCACCTTTACCATTTATGCGCAGTTCAATTTTCTTACTACACAAAAGTTAGGTTATGATGACAGTAATCTTATTTTGATAAACACAAAAGACACTAAACACACAGAAGCGGTTACCTTTAAAAATGAATTACTGAAAAATGCAGATATTCTTGGAGTTAGCGCAAAAAATGCCGGTGTTGAAGAAGGAGCAGCAAGAAATGCTGTTGATTCTCTTATACAGTTTGCTTATGAAACGATTGATGAAAATTATTTGCCTTTATTAAAAATTCCGTTGGTTGCAGGAAGAAATTTTTCAACTGCATTTCCTGCTGATTCTACGCAATCCGTAATAGTAAATGAAAGCTTCGTAAAAGCAGCTCAATGGAAAAATCCGGTTGGCCAACCCTTGAAATTTTCTTTCGACAACAATAAAATGTATCGGGTAATCGGCGTGGTAAAAGATTATCATTTTGCTTCGCTAACCGAAAAAATAAGGCCGCAATTATTCACAATGAATAATGATAATTTGTATGGCACCTATTACATCAGAATAAAACCAAACTCTGCAACTGCAAGTTTGAAATGGATACAAAGAACATTTAAACAATTTTATCCGTTAAGCCCGTATTCATACACATTTAAAAATGATGACAACAGAAAGCAATATGCTGAAGTTGAAAAATGGAAACAAATTATTTTGTTCGGTGCCATCTTAACTATTTTCATTTCCTGCATTGGGTTGTTTGGATTATCGGTTTTATCAGCAGAAAAAAGAACCAAAGAAATCGGCATACGCAAAGTGCTTGGTGCATCGGTACCAAAAATTGTTGAAACACTTTTAACCGATTTTATAAAACTGGTAATAATCGCGCTGGTAATTGCATCACCATTGGTTTATATCGCTGCAAACAAGTGGCTGCAAAATTATCCTTATCGCATTACAATAAGCTGGTGGTTGTTTGCTTCATCAGGAATTTTAGTGATGTTGATTGCGTTGTTTACGGTAAGTTTCCAGGCAATAAAAGCGGCAATAGCAAATCCTGTAAAGAGTTTGAGAAGTGAGTGAATGTGGTAATGTGCTGATTAGCTAATGTTCCAATGAGGAAATAAGAATCTGTAATATTTATTTGTTTACTCACGTTGTGAACTAAAAACTAAAAAAAAGATGTTCAAAAATTATTTTAAAACTGCATTTAGAAACTTCAGAAGAAACAAAGTCTTTTCTTTTATCAACATCATTGGCCTTGCAATAGGACTTACGTGCTTTATGTTGATTGCGGTGTTTGTTTATAATGAATTGAATTATGACAAATATCCGGCAGATGCAAAAAACATTTACCGGGTGAATTTATCAGTAACAGGAAATGGTGATGTTGCTGTTTATCCAAATGTAGATATAGCGGTTGGCGCCGGAATGAAAGATGCATTTCCTGAAATAAAAGCCTTTACAAGAATTTCTCCTGCCACTGATTTTGTAAAGTATGATAACAAGCAATTTAAAGAAGAACTCCTTGCATTTGCAGATTCAGATTTTCTTCAGATATTTTCTATTCCTTTAATTGAGGGAAGTAATAAAAATGCATTGACACAGCCCAACACCGTTGTTATTTCAAAAGCATTTGCAAAAAAATATTTCGGGAATGATGAAGCTGTTGGTAAATCGCTCACAATCGGAACTCATGATGCTCTCTATAAAATAACAGGAGTTTTCGATAAGGTGCCTGATGATTCACATTTTCATTTTGATGCTTTTATAAGCTTATCTACTTTTCATATCACCAATCCAACGTGGAGCAATCTTGGTTTCTATACTTATCTTGTTTTAAATAAAAATGCTGATCCCAGCAAATTGCAGGCAAAGTTTCCGCAACTGGTTGCAAAATATGTTGTGCCTGAAGTGCAGCATGATATGGGCATTAGTCTTGCCGAAGCTCAAAAATCTGTAAACACTTTTGTATTCTCCCTTCAACCGCTCACAGATATTCATTTGTATTCTCATACCAAATATGAATTAGAACCAAATGGCGACATACAATATGTGTATATTTT
>Ga0134125_10001219_pt1 | contig 31919 bp, 25 predicted proteins | sample KB31751_FD_96464 | JGI IMG/M metagenome (GOLD analysis project Ga0134125, IMG submission 96464) | Terrestrial soil microbial communities with excess Nitrogen fertilizer from Kellogg Biological Station, Michigan, USA - KB3-175-1 | ecosystem: Environmental > Terrestrial > Soil > Unclassified ... | reverse complement strand
TTTGCCTTGGGCAAGAAACCGGTTCGAGCCCGAACGTGGGTCCAGGTAAACGGTAGAATAAAAAACCGTTTGCGGGTCCGAAATCGCAAAAGCAGCATTTTTCCCGATGCCAAATGATCCACTTGAAGTGTCGCTTTCTTTCGTGCTGATCCCCGCTGCCTTGACAAGAGAATGAAAGGGCGTGCCTGGTTTGCAAGGCCCGACCAGGCCGGTCGTGTTGCTATCCGAAACCCTGAGGCATTTGATCTCGTGTCCGCCAAGAACTTTCTTTGCCTGCTTGAAAAAATCGGTAGTTTTTTCATCACCACTTTCCATGGCCGCCCGCAAACACGCGTCCACGGCGAGACGGAGTTTCGCCAAGGGCGGTATGTCCGAAGGAGCCAGGGCGATTAGGTCGTAGGAAACAACCACCGGTCGTTTCACTGCGGCATCGTTGCTGTTCTGCCCGCATTCTCTAGCTATGCTGGCGTAAGGATTGTCTTTGTAGGTCTCGATGCCGGCATCGCCGAGGCCTTCGAGCTCTCCGGCATCGTTGGGCAGGAATTGCAAGTCCGGATGAGGTTGCCCTACGGCGGCCGTCGGGCTCACGCAACCCCGGTCATCTGGTGACCCCCCAATGTTTCCGCTCCCGCAATTACCTTAGTACGGCAAGCAAGGAAGAGACAATGCTCTGGATGTGTTGTGGGCCATCCGAAACGGAAGAAATCAACGTAGTATTTCTCGCGCAATGACGCCAAGTCGCACTCCCAGTCCTCAATCGCGCTGGCGAAAGACACGGCATCCCGGCCTTTGGCATTCCGTGCCAGAGCGGCCAATGTGTTGGCCAGTTTGCAAAGCCTGTGCGGAGTTCGTGGATTGCTCCATCTCAAGAAATAGTCGGGACCATTCAGCGGGGGCAGGTGATATTCGAAAGCGTATTCGAGCACGCGCCATCGAATGTCCCGTGCCGTCGGTTGTGTATCGCCGACGTGATATCCCAAAAAGCTGAGCATACCATTCGGTGGCCAATCGACCACGCTTCGAGCGGCCCGGGGTGCGAGTGTCGTGGGCCATGGGAACCACTTACCCAAGGCGGCCTCAATACACCAAGTCGACGAAACCTCTTGCCGCAAATCGATGGCTTTTTGCCGAAGCGCGTATTCCGGTTTCCTAAACCGAAGCGAGGTTCGACCCCTCTCTGGATCGCCAATGCCCATACAAATAAGTACCCCCTCCTTTGGAGGGAGGGGGTAGCCTCGCTAAGAGGCCGTGTCCGTATCCCGAAGGATAAGACCGTAGGTCTCAAGCCATCCGATAACGTCCTTGTAGCGCCACACAGGGTGTGAGTTGCGATGGTCGCCTAGCTTGAAGCATTGGCAAAACCGTCCTTCTCTCATTAACCGCCATGTGTGCGCTCGCGAGTAGGGCCATCCGAAAGCTTTGAGCGACTTCCAATCAACTATTTGCTTACTGTGGGTCATCGGAGCTACCTCAATGTTGAGGCAGTTCCGGAACCACCAGCTAGCAGCTAGCGGACGGTGGAAATCGTACGCTCATGATCGGAAGTTGCAAGATGAGCATGGTGCGACATAGCGAACTATTCATGACTGTGTGGCTCGATGCAACGCACCATAGACTGAAACGACGATCTCTCGATTGAAAACGAGATGGGCAGTTTACAGACCGGACTGCAGGCCAGAACTTGCTCCCATGCAACCCGGCCGCTATATCCTGCAGCGGGGCGCCGCTTCCGATTGAGCGGCATTCTTCTTCCGGTGCCACATCGGTGCCACGCGAAAATGGTGGAAGTTTCTAACCTACTGAAAAGACTTGGTTAGGGCGCATAGCTCAGTTGGTAGAGCAGCTGACTCTTAATCAGCGGGTCCCAGGTTCGAGCCCTGGTGCGCCCACCAATAAAATCAAAGCATTAGCTCGAAGCGCCCACGAACAAACAGGGCACCGTTTACAGGGCCGTGTACAGTTTTGTTCGCGTTTCGAGCTTCATGACCGCAAGCTCAGCGAGCTTGGCGTCGCGGCCGAGATAGTGCGCGTCGAGGATGGCTTTGACGTCGGCGAGGCTGTGCCCGGTGAAGGTGGCGATCTGTGGCACCGTCGCGTCAGCCAACGCCAAACGCACGACGGCTGAACCACGCAGATCATGAAACGTGAGGCCAACGATCCCAGCCTTGGCGCAGACCGTGGTCCACGAGCTGCGAAATCCGTCTGAGGTCCAAACCTTGCCACGCCGAGTCGTCAAGATCAGCGGGCTGCGGCGGTCAGTGCGGTCGAGCAGGGTCCGCAGAGGCGCTCCCGCCGGGATAACGACCCGACGCCCGGTTTTTGACTGCTGCAGGCGTAGATATTGGCCGTCATATGCTGACCATGGCAACCGCAGCAAATTGCCCTGGCGCTGGCCGGTCCACAGGGCGAGCACCATTGCTAGGGCAAGTTCGGCCGGCGCCACTTTGAGCACCGCGGCTACGTGCTCGTCGGTCCAGATCTTGTTGGTGCGATCGGCCTTATAAAGCCGGCCTATGATTCAGTTGTCCGAGCCGACGGCAATTTTGACCAAAAGAAATACCGGGTTGTCTGAGTAACCGTATCTATACACATCGAGGCGCTCCGTCCGACGTCCTTTTCGAAATGAGATTCGCAAATCTCAAGAATATCATTGGCCATTGCGATCTGGCCGCCTTCCATGGGATTTCGGAAGTGTTCAATCGTCCCGCCCTTTGTGCACTACAAAGGTTATGATAGCGGTCTCTCTAGAGTTTCGATTTGTTATCAGATTGCTTGGCTTGGATTTGCATGCCGGAATTTCTGAGATGGCCGAACGCCGTTTTGACTTGGATCGGTGGTCGAGGCTCCAGCGGGCTCGTCGCCACCGTTGTTATCGGTGTCGCATTTCCGTCGCTCGGAACGACGCTCAAGCCATATGTATTTGAAAGCGTGTTAGTTCTACTTTTTTTGGCCTTCCTGCGAGTGGGATCTTTCGATCTACGTAGCCAAGCTTCACGGCCAACATTGGTTGTTTTGGCGGTTGTTTGGACTATGTTTGTATCGCCGATATTACTTTGTTTGGTCTACCGATTGCTCGGCCCGGAAATACTGGCTGCCGATCTTTCCTTGGTTTTAGTGCTGCAGGCTTCTGCACCTCCGATGATGTCGACGCCCGCCATCGCGGCGTTGTTGGGGCTCGATTCTACCCTCGTGCTCGTTGCAATGATCGCGTGCACCGCAATCGCGCCACTCACCGCGCCATTCTTCGTGAGTGAGTTCGCGGGGCTTACAGTAAATATATCGCCGCTTGTTCTTGGTTTGAAATTGTTTGGGCTGTTAGCTGGCACGGCGCTTTCGGCTAACATAGTCAAAAGGCAAATCGGGCGGGAACGTATAGTGAGGAACGCAGCGCTGTTTGATGGTCTGAACGTAATCGTGATGTTTATCTTTTTTGTAACGCTCTTTAGTAATGCCGGTGACCACTTTTACAGGCATCCGCTTCTTGTGGTCGAGTATACCGCGTTAGCGTTTTTGCTTACACTGGTTTTGTCCGGCACGACCGCTATTTTGTTTGCGAGATACGGATGGGATAGGGCGCTTGGATTAGGGCTCCTGGCGTCGCAGCGCAATATGGCTCTGATGCTTGCTGCGGTGGGAACGTTGCTTTCGGACAATGCGTGGCTATACTTTGCTCTGGCGCAACTGCCGTTATACCTCCTGCCGGCGACGTTATTGCCAGTGCTGCGCAAGATCAAAAAGACTTAAAGGTCTGCCACAGAGAGAAGCGAGTTGGTGGACGACAACGGAATAGTTTTCCGGAAGCCGACAATTATGAATGAGTCGCGGGAGGACGATGCTGCGAGACGGCTGCTGACCGCTACACGAATGAGCCGTTTGCGAAGAACTGGTTTGAGTTTTGTCTGATTGTTTGTGCATTAACATGCGGGCTGCCGGTCGCGTTTTTTATCAATAGTTTTCGTTAGCTCAAGATTGAAACTGAATTTACCATTGCCACCATAGGCAACGACATTAGAGATGACGTTGCCTGGATTTCGAGATTGTCTTGGGCGTCCCTGCTCAGAGTATCGCCGAAGCGGTAATTTCTGTGTCTATCTTCCCGGAAAAATAACGTGACGATGCAGCTAAACATCCGGAAAACAGCAACCTCATAGCTAGACAACTATGACATATTGCAATTACATATAGCTAAATAGTGCCTTTGGAGTGCGCGATATGGCAGAGGTGCGGGTGGGACGAATTTCTGAGTTTGCCGACGGCGATCGAAAAATAATCGAGTGCGATGGCGTGGAAGTTGGCGTATTTTGCTGGGGCAGCGAGTTTTTTGCGTACAGCAACCGTTGCCTGCATCAGGGTGGCCCCGCGTGCGAGGGGCTCATCATGCATCAAGTCGAAGATGTCATAGATGCGGACAGAAAATACCGCCACCAGCGGTTCTCGGACAGGGCCAATTTCGTTTGCCCATGGCATGGCTACGAATACGATATTCGCACGGGAGAGTTTGCCGGCAATCGAAGGCGCCGCCTTAAATCCTATAAAATCGTGAGGCGAGGTGAAGAATTGTATGTCGATATCTGAGACGACTATTCACCCGTTAAATTTGAGCGAAGTCATCAGCGCTATCGACGCAGATCTCTACAAAAGTATTTCGGACGCGGATTTGCAAAAGCTTTTGGCAGTCGCTGTTCGAGCGTATTCGGCGCGAACGAACGAGCAGCCGATCGGCATCTTTCCGTCTCAGTGCACTATAACCGCAACGGAGGTGATGTTTGCGGCGACTGCTATGCTCCGTGCCGTAAATGTTCATCTCTTTGAATTTGCTACGTGGCAGACCTTCTCGGGTATTAGAGCCACTGACGGTCGGAACTGAGATGAAAATAAAATTGGGTCGTGATCCTGGTCGAGGGAGTACCCGATGGATTTAGTTCTTAGCGGCGGTCGCACTCAAACCGTAGAAGATTTCAGAACATCCGAGTTATTGCGTCATGCGAGACAGCAGGCGATCGCCCACGGCTACTCAAAGTTTCCGATTATTGACGTCGATTCGCACCACTATGAGACCGATGCGAAGTCTGCTGCCGAGATTATCGAATACATAACAGACCCCGTACTGAGGCAACTCGCCCTGAGTGCTGCTCAGGTCGGCAGCAACAATGCAAATGGAGCAAAGGGACTTGGAATTCTACCCTCCGGGATTGCCTATCAAGATATGGGGGGACGAGTTACCCGCTACCCGCTGCGAGGCGCCGAAAAGACCGGCGACGCGGAGCATCGGGACATCGAGCTCACCAAGCGGTGGATGGATGCGATAGGCATCGACATCACGATTCTTTTTCCGACGATGATGCTTGATCTTGGATTCCATCCGCAGGTGCAGGTCGAAGTTGAGTTGGCTCAAGCGTACAACAAGTGGCTGGTCGAACGGCTGCTGGCTCGCGAGCCGCGGCTGAGGTCAATGCTCTACCTTCCGTTTAACGATCCGGAAGCATGCATTCGCACCATCGAGGAGTTTGGAGAAAAGAAGGGGGTCATCGGGTTTTTAGTTACCTCTGCCCGCTTAAAGCCGATCCATGACAACGCCTATATGCGAATTTATGCGATGCTCGAGGAACGCGGCCTGCCTCTTGGATTTCATGGAAACTACAATTGGGGAGACGTCTCCTTTTCCACGATGAACCGGTTTATTTCCGTTCACTCGCTGGGCTTCGTCTTTTACAATATGGTGCACATGGTCAATTGGATCATGAATGGGCTGCCTGAGCGATTTCCGAAGCTGAAGATCATATGGATCGAAAGCGGGCTGGCTTGGGTTCCTTTTATGATCCAGCGCCTTGACAATGAATATAAGATGAGGACGTCGGAGGCCCCGGCGCTCAAAAAGCTGCCCGGCGATTACATTCGTGAGATGTATTTCAGCTCTCAGCCAATGGAGAAGCCGGATGATTTAAGCATTCTGGAAACGACATTCCGAATGATCAACGCGGAATCGCAACTCATGTACTCGTCTGACTACCCGCATTGGGATTTCGATCTTCCAAGCGTGATATACGACCTGCCGTTTTTAAGCGAAGCGGACAAGCGCAACATCTTGGGCGGAAATGCCGTCCGGCTCTTTAAGCTCGGAACCGTGCCGAAGCTTGCAAGGATTTAATCAGATGGAAAAATTGCGGTCTTCGATTGTGATCGTGGCGTAGCCGGGCATGTCGATTGCAGACGACATAGTGGCTCGTATCGACCGGGAGGCATTAATTTCCCTCGCGTTGACCCTGTCGAATATTGACAGCGCCGTAGGTCACGAAGGTGAGGTGGGTCAGTTCATTTATGGCTGGATGCAGAATGAAAGAATGAATCCGCGGAAGGTCGGCATGTTCCGCGATCGTTTTAATGTAATGGGAACCGTGTCAGGTGCTGGTGGTGGCTACAGTCTTCTCTTTAACAGCCACATGGATACTCATATTCCCCGCGAACAAGATTGGGTGCATCTGGACGTGAACGCTCCCGAATACCGTCGGGCTTGGATCGAGAATGATTTGCTGGTCGGCGAGGGCATCGTCAACGATAAAGGGCCTATGGCGGCGTTTCTTATGGCCGCCAAAGCCGTCAAAGAATCCGGGCACAAGCTGAAAGGCGACCTGGTGCTCACGGCCGTCATCGCGGAAACGAGCCACGAACCCGTTGACTGTGAGCCGGGAGTGATTTCAGAGAGTAAGGACCTCGGCGCAAGATTTCTCGCAACGCACGGCGGAATTGCAGACTACGCCCTGATCGCAGAAGGCACGGGATTTAGCCCCGTATGGGTAGAGCCAGGCGAATATTGGTACAAGGTCACCCTTCGATCCGAGCGTCCACCTTTCTACACGCCTTATCTACCCGACCGAACGACTCTTGCAGACAGTCCGAACATGATTGTTGCCGCCGCTGCGGCCATCGATGCTCTGGAGAAATGGGCTGCTGCTTACCAGACAGAAAACGTTTTCAAGTCGGCGGGAGGCACAATTGTTCCTAAAGCGCAAATCGGGGGGATTCGTGGTGGCGATCCGACACGTCCGATTCTCGCGCCCCAGCTCGCGGCGCTATACATCGATGTGCGCGCCGTGCCGAACCAGGACCCTTTGCGAACGCGTAACGAAATACGCGCCGTATTGGAGGGAATCGGGCTCGATGCGGCGGTTGAACTATATTCTTTTCGACGTGGCTACGAAGCTCGGAATATTGAGCGGTTAGCTCAGAGCGTCCGGCGTTCGCACGTCGCGACGTTTGGCTCCGAGCCTGGCCCGGCTAACGTCGAAGCATCTAGCCTATGGCGCGATATCAATATCTACAACGAGCTCGGAATCCCGGCGTTGACGTATGGTCCCAGAGCCGCCGCGCACGCCTACAAAAGAGCGTTGCCTGCCGAAGCAATTTATCAAGCCGCGTGCGCATACGCGCGGATCGCCATCGATCTGTGCGATCAGACAAAAGTGTGAAATTTAGCGGCTCGGCCGATCCCGGCTAAAGTTGGGCTTGCCTTACTGCCGCGAGGTCACGCGCCCCGAAGATCGCATGACCTCGCCAGGAATGCAGGCTGCACTACGTCCAGTTCGCTATTTTTGCGGTGTCGTGTACAGGATGTCGTTTAGATCCTTCAACTGGTCCGCCGTCAGCGGCTGCTTAAGAAATCCTCCTTCGATCGCCAGTTGCATAACAGTGTCGAGATGCTGGACGGGTCCGAAGGCAAGCAGATCGCGGCCATAGAATTGGAGAGCCTGTTTTGCACTTGCCAGGTCGACCTTGTTCAGGGCGGCATACCATTTTGCCGACTCGTCTTTGTGCGCATAGGCCCAATCGACGCACTTATCGAGCACCTGCAAGAATTTGACCGCGGTGTCATGATGATTTTTAAGAAAATCATTACTCGCTATGGTCACGCGTCCCGTCAGGCTTTTTTGCGACTCAACATCATCGCCTGATAGCAAAATTCGAATATCACCCTTTTGCACTTTATCGAGCATGTAGGGTGGGAACGCAAAGCCGACATCAACCTGCTTTGTCATCGTCATTGTATAGGTCGCATCCAACCCGCCGGTTGCGACTGGAGTGGCCTTCAGGTTGTTGTCGTGTATGAGAGCAAGCACGAGAGCGTGGCTGGCCCCGCCGGGACGCGGAAAGGCGATCGTTTTCCCGTTCAGGTCCTTGACCGATTTAATCGGGCTGTTGGTCGGTACATAAAAGTATGTATCGTTTTGGCCTTTAAATTCGGCCGAGATGATCTTGATTTTAGCGCCGCCGGCGTAGGCCGCGAGAACGGCGTTTGTGCCCGGCGACCAGCCGATGTCCATTCCTCCGCCGAGGACGGCTTGAATGTTTTCAGATCCGCCGCGTGTATTGGTGACTTCAACATCGAGGCCCGCTTTCGCGAACTCACCCCGCTCCTGGCAATACGACGGCTGTGACGTATCCCAGTTTCCAAGGAAGGACGTGACGACTTTCACTTTCTGTAGCTGCTGGCCGAGCGCGCCTTGACAGCAGGCCGAAGCTGTGACGGCCGCGGCAAACACCAATAAGGCTTTAAATCGCATGGTCCCCTCCGATCCTATTTTGCCTGATCCAGGCCAGTGAAAACTTACCAATAGAATATACCTATTTGTAATAGTGTCAAAAATAAACTTTAATCTCTGAAGAAATTAGCGGATTCCGGGCCAGGGGATGCGGGCTCCTGTTTGAAATTGTGCACTTGCTACGAATTGCATTGCTGCGGTCATCGCTTGGGCAGCGATAATTGCGTGAGTGAGATTTGTGCAAGTTCAAAACGTCACGCGACTTTACGCAGGCCGAAGTTTGAGCATGCGTGGTCATGTTTTAGGCACGCGAGGAGGAGGAAGTCAGCATGGGTCGATTGAGCTTTTTGGCAAAAGGATTTGCGTTTCTCGCAATGGCGTTAGCCGCGTGGCCGAGCCAGGCCGCTGATGAGACAAACTATCCATCTCGGCCCATCAGGATAATCGTCGCGTTCCCTCCCGGCGGAGGTCCCGATCCCTTGGCGCGTATTGTGGCTTCGGGATTGGAGCAGCGTCTCGGCGCGCCGGTGATCGTCGAAAACATGCCGGGCGGCAGCGGGGCACTGGCGGCGCGCGCTGTAGTCCGAAGCGGCCCGGATGGTTATACACTATTGTTCGCTGATATGACTTTCGTCAGCTCACCTCATGTGACCACCAGTTTCGGCGTGAACCCGCTCAAAGACTTCGAGGCCGTCGGCTGGGCCGCGACGTCGCCATTTGCCCTCATTGTGTCGGCGGCCATTCCAGCCTCAAATCTGCACGACTTTATTGCGCTGGCACAAGCGCATCCGGAAAGCGTATTGCTCGGTCATGCTGGCATTGGCACGACGCCTCATTTGGCTGCCGCCGCGTTTCTGAATGCAGCTAACATCAAGCCACAACTCATTGGCTATAAGGGTGTCGCTGAAGCGATGACCAACACCATGTCAGGCATCATATCCGGCTTTTTCACCGCCGGGCCGGCTGCCATTGGCGCTTCCAAAAATGACAAGCTGAGGGTTCTGGCTGTTACGGGGGATAAGCGCATGGTGCAGATGCCCAACGTCCCGACTTTCAGCGAAAGCGGCATCACGCTTCGGGGATTTGAATCGGGAGCGTGGTTTGGGCTGATGGCGGCAGCGGGAACACCTTCAGGCATCGTGAAGAAAATCAATGCAGCTCTCAACGATATCTCTGGCGATAAATCGTTGATGGCAAAATTTCACGCTATCGGCGCGGACTTCAAGCCAGGAACTCCAAAGGAGTTCCACGATAAGCTTGTTGCCCAGTATGAGCTTTGGGGGGAGACCCTAAAAAAACTCGGTGTGGAGCCGCAGTAGCGCAGGGGACATCTCCCCTGCAATACGCACGAGTATGAGGCCGCGGGTTCGCGCGGTCTCCGGCTAAACCAAAGACTTCATCCTCGCCGTACGTTCCAGAACACGGGGATAGGACTCTTTACGATGCCGACAAGATCCCGCCGGAAAACGGAAGCGAGCCTGTAGCCGCCCAGCGGAATGTAGGGCACGTCCATGAAGCATTGCCGTTGGAAGTCCTCGCAAAGTTTTTTTCTCTCGTTCATGTCGTTGGAATCGATCCACGCCGTCCGCAACGCTTCCAATTTGGGCGACTCGGGCCAGCCGAAAATGGCGGTTTTCCCCGTAGCCCGGAGATAGCCGTTGGCGGATTGATCCATAGTGACCGGGCCGATGGCGAAATTGCAGGTCGCACTCCATCCGCCTTTGTCGATCGGATTCCGAGAGAAAAGTCTTGCGATTGTGGCCCCCCAATCGAGCCCGACGTAGTCGAGATTCACACCGGCGCGCCGCAATACATCGGCGACGACTTGCGATTCCGCGAGCGGTCCCGGTAGATCCAAAGGCACGAGAAGTCGTATGAGCTCGCCCTTGTAGCCAGCAGCGGCGAGGCTGGCTTTGACGGACGAGATGTCACGCGGCGCCAGCGCCTCCATTCCGGCCCGATTTGCGTAGGGCGAGTCGGGGTGAAAAAAGCCGACATTATCCATCCGAAGCTCGGGCGTATTTCCGACAATCGCGTCGAGCACGTCGGATTGCTTGAACGCGCCGAGGAAAGCCCGGCGGATCGCTGGATTATCGAACGGCGGCTGGATGTGATTGAAGCGGAACAACGCCATGTAACCCGCTGGATTGATGACCTCGACTCGAAGATCGCTGCGGGAGCGCAGGAGAGGCATGAGATCGACCGTCGTCTCTTCCCACCAGTCGATTTCACCGGACTGCAGCGCTGCTGCGGCGGTGCCGGCATCCGGAATGGTTCGCCATTCGATACGATCGAAGTGAGCGATTTTCGGTCCTGCCAAGCCACTCGGCTCAGTTCCCGGGGCCGGCCGATACTCGGCAAAGCGCTCGTAGACATTAAGTGATCCCGGCACGCGTTCCTTGGCGGCATACCGATAAGGCCCACTCCCGATAATTTCGGTAACGGGTTGGGTCGCCGGCGTATTGGCCAGGCGTTCGGGCATGATGGTGGGTGGGTAAGGTGAAAGCTTCGCGAACAGATCCGGGAGCAAACGAAATGGCTTTTTCAACTTGAATTGCATCGTTGAATCGTCAAGCGCCTTTAACTCATCGATGTCTTCGAACACGGATCGGGCGTAGATGTCGCGCGCCGCCCAGCGGCGCAGGCTCGCAATCACATCGCGAGCGAGAACCGGGGCGCCATCGTGAAAGCGTAACCCCTCACGTAATTTGATCGTCCAAGTTCGATTGTCATCCGAGATGGTGTGCCCGGCAGCCATCTGTGGCTGTGGACGGCCCGATGCGTCAAACCCATATAGGAAGTCGTAGACCAGGTAGGCGTGGTTTCTCGCGATGATGCTGTTGCTAAACAGGGGATCGACTACCGCCAAGTCCGCATGAGGTACGAACCGAAGCGTGCGCGCCGACTGCGCCCGGACGGCCGGTGCAGACAAAAGAGCGCCTGCGGCAGCTCCCCGGGCCAGGAACTCTCGGCGGTTCATGACGTCCTCCTGTTCGGTTTAACTTTCGGTCGACAATTACGGCAGAAGAAGCGCAGGCTCGTGCCCGAGCATATCGACGTTTGCCAAAGCTATTCAATACAAAAAATATCTTCGTGATGTAGGCTATTGCATTGCAATGTAGAATAGGCATCAGGAAGCCCGCTATCGCAAGCTTGATCTCGGAAACAGGGCTCACTCAACAATCGGGCGTGCGCCGACTTTCCTGCGACGTGGGGCATTGACCGCGATATTCGACCTTTTCGCCCGCGCCGCGATCCGATTTGGCCGAGCCGCCAGACGGCTTGCCGGATCGCCTTTGGTCATTCCGAACACATGACCCTCATAGGTTCCCTGAAGGTTGTGCCGCCGCACTTCGGCAAGTGCACTTTCTGAATTTAGAATAAGTTGACTAGCGACGTGATGCGTTACCGACAACGAACGCGCGTCGATGTCGCGAAACAAGAGGTCGTTGATTTGACGGATAAACGGTGTAACGCGTGCAATCTCACGCTCGCCGCGTGGAGTAAGAGAAACGCAGACACTGCGACCGTCCGTCTCACTCGGACGCTTGGTCAGAAGGCCGACGCGCTCGAGGCGGCCAACTTCGGTCGTTACATGGGTCGACGCCATGGTGACATGTTCGGCGAGTTCTCTGATCGTGATGCCGTCGGTATCTTGACTATGTGCGACCCCCATCAGCACAGCAAATTGGCTCGGAGTGAGCTGAAGTTCGCGGCCGAAAGCCTCGCGGCAAGCCAATAGCCGGCTGACACATTGAACTAGCGCGTAGATGCTGCGCCGAAAATCCTTGTCCGAGCCCTCTACTAGAAACTCGCCGCGGCTTACGGTCAGGGGAGGCTTGTATATCTTGGCGGTCATGAGTTGGTCGCCAGGCACATGGGGCTACGCTGCCGAATCTTTGCGCACCAACTGCAATAAAATTCAAACAGTGGCTTCGCGCAAGCGAGGACACGATGACAATCATAGCTATTTTTGCTACATTATGTAGCATAATATCGAAGCATCAACCGCTATATGCGCTCGGAAATCGTTCGCATTTGACCGCGCGCCTTGTTCGCGCTCACGATATTTGACGTATAGGCCGGGTTGCGAATGGGGACGCGTTGCTATGTTGCGATATATGTTAAAACGCACGCTCCAGACCATTCCGGTCATGGCGATCGTTGCGTTTTTAGTATTTGCCCTCCTTTACATAACTCCTGGTGACCCTGCCGCGGTCATCGCCGGGGATCAGGCAAGCGCCGAAGACGTCGCGCGGATCCGCGTCGCGTTAGGCCTCGATCGGCCATTTTTTATTCGTTTCGGCGAGTGGTCCTGGACAGTCCTTCACGGGGACTTGGGGACTTCGATATTTACGTCGCTTCCGGTCGGCAAGCTGATGCTGCAGCGTGTTGAGCCGACCCTTTCGCTCATGGCGATCACACTTGTGTTTTCTATATCGCTGGCCGTACCGCTCGGCGTCGTGGCAGCGTGGCGGGCCGGGTCATGGATTGACAGCGCGGTGATGGGATTTGCGGTTTTAGGTTTTTCCGTACCCGTCTTCGTTGTCGGTTATCTGCTGACTTACGTTTTTGCCTTGCAGCTCGATTGGCTCCCTGTTCAAGGCTATACGTCGATTTCGGCCGGCTTGTGGCCCTGGTTCAAGAGTCTGATACTGCCGTCCGTTTCCTTGGCTCTTGTCTATGTCGCTCTGATCGCACGAATTACGCGCGCCACGATGCTTGAGGTACTTGGGCAGGACTACGTTAAGACGGCCCGCGCCAAAGGTCTCGGAGAACACGCCGTCCTCTTTGTTCACGCTCTGAAGAATGCAGCTGTCCCGATTGTGACGGTGATCGGCCTTGGTATCGCGCTTTTGATCGGTGGAGCCGTCGTGACCGAAAGCGTGTTCGCGATACCGGGTCTCGGCCGCCTGACGATCGACGCAATACTTCGTCGCGACTATCCGGTGATACAAGGCATCGTTCTTGTTTTTAGCTTCAGTTACGTAATCGTCAATCTATGCGTTGATCTTGTGTACACGCTTGTCGACCCGCGGATAAGATATTGAACATGCCCCAAGGTGTTTCACCTCGCGCGGAGATCGTAGTGGCGCCGCGCATGGGCGATATTCTTGTGCAGCGAAAGTCGCGTGGAAAGGTCGCCAAATTCGTCGCCAGTCACCCGACAATCTTTGCGGGATCGCTGTTGTTATTTGCGATATGCGCCATGGCGATACTCGCGCCGTATCTTCACACTGTTGATCCTGCGGCGTTGGCTCCGGCGCGCCGGACTCGGCCGCCGTCCTGGCAATTCTGGTTCGGCACCGACACGCTGGGTAGAGACGTCTATTCCAGGGTGCTGTATGGCGCACGTGTATCCTTGATCGTCGGGTTTTCCGTCGCGATCGTTTCGTCCGGAACAGGCTTGGCGATTGGTCTCATCTCCGGGTTCGTCAGGTGGGCCGATGCGATCATTATGCGTGTGATGGACGGCCTCATGTCTATTCCGCCAATCCTTCTCGCCATAGCGCTGATGGCATTGACCAGAGGTTCGGTGGGCAATGTCATATTGGCGATAAGCATCGCAGAAGTACCGCGCGTTGCCAGGCTAGTACGCGGCGTTGTCTTGTCGTTACGAGAGCAACCTTTCGTCGACGCCGCCGTTGCAGCGGGTACCCGTCCGCCGATGATCATCATTCGTCACTTGTTACCGAACACGCTTGCCCCTTTGACCGTTCAGGCGACATACATTTGTGCCTCCGCAATGATCATCGAAGCGATCCTGTCTTTTATCGGCGCCGGCACACCACCGGACATCCCGTCCTGGGGCAATATCGTCGCGGAGGGGCGCGCCTTGTGGCAGGTGAAGCCGTACATCATTTTCTTTCCGGCAGCTTTCCTTTCGATTACGGTGCTGGCCGTCAACCTGCTTGGCGACGGCTTGCGCGACGCTCTTGATCCAAGAATGGCGAAGCGGCTTTGAAGCGGTGAGAACGACCTCGTTCATGCGCTAACTGCGCGGTCGATAGCGCTCTTGCTCGCAAGCGGGACTGACGAAGATGGCGCTATTATCGGTTCGCAACCTGCAAACGCATTTCAGGACGCCTAACGGCATCAACCGCGCTGTTGACGGCGTATCTTTCGATGTCGCAGCAGGTGAGACCGTGGCCATCGTCGGTGAATCCGGTTGCGGCAAATCAGTGACGGCCAATTCGATTCTGCGGCTCATCCCTGATCCGCCTGGCCGCATCGCAGGCGAGATCATCTTCGGTGGTCGGGACCTTTTGAAGGCAAGCCATAAGGAAGTGAGAAATCTTCGCGGCAACGAGATCGGAATGATCTTTCAAGAGCCGATGACCAGCCTCAATCCCGTGCTCACAATTGGCCGACAAATGAGCGAGACGGTCCGCCTTCATCAGGGGCTGGGTCGCGCCGCCGCCATGGAGCGCTCCGTCGAAATGTTGCGGCTCGTTGGAATTTCGGAGCCCGATCAGCGCTGTCGCCAATTTCCGCATCAATTTTCGGGAGGCATGCGCCAGCGCGTCATGATCGCCATGGCGCTGGCGTGCAACCCGAAGCTGCTGATTGCCGACGAGCCGACGACAGCGCTTGACGTCACGATCCAGGCCCAGATCCTCGATCTGATGCGCGATCTGAAGCAGCGGGTGGGCGCGGCCATTATATTGATCACCCATGATCTTGGTGTGGTCGCGGAAATCGCGCGTCGTGTCGTCGTCATGTACGCGGGCCGAATGGTTGAAGAGGCCGACGTAAAGTCCCTGTTTCGAGCACCCAGACATCCCTATACCCAGGGTCTCATGGCCGCTGTTCCCAAGCTCGGCTCCTCCCTGCAAGAAGCAGAAACCCGCCTGAACGAAATTCCTGGCGTTGTTCCAAATCTCAAGACCGAGATCGAAGGCTGTGTGTTTGCGGGACGTTGCGCCTATGCCACGCAGCAGTGCCGTGACATCGCGCCAGCCATGGAGCTCAAGGCGCCAGGCCATCGAGCTGCATGTCACTATGCATGGCGTGAAGAGGAAGCGTCGTGACGGAGTCGCCACTCCTGCAAGTTAATGATCTCGTCAAACACTACCCAACAGGCGGTGGTCGCGCCGTGCGCGCTGTCGATGGCGTATCGTTCACGGTTGCCAGGGGACAAACGCTCTCGCTGGTCGGTGAGTCAGGCTGTGGCAAATCAACGGTGGCGCGTGCGGTTCTTCGACTTGTGACACCGACTTCTGGCGAGATTATTTTGGATGGCATTCGCATTGATGAACTGACGGCGGAAGTTCTTCGGCCGTTGAGACGGCGCATTCAGATTGTCTTTCAAGATCCATTCTCAAGTCTCAATCCCAGGATGCGCGTTCGAGACATCATTGCGGAGCCGATCCGGAATTTTGGAATCGAACGCGGCGAGAATTTGAGAAAACGGGTCGCCGTCCTTCTGGAGACTGTTCGGCTTCCTCGGGATGCCGCCGACCGCTTTCCCCATGAGTTCTCTGGCGGTCAACGGCAGCGAATTGGCATTGCGCGGGCACTTGCGACTCAACCGGATCTGATCGTGTGTGACGAAGCCGTCTCCGGGCTGGACGTTTCGGTAAAGGCTCAGATCGTAAATCTGTTGCAGGATATTCAGCGCGACTTTGGGTTGGCCTTGCTTTTCATAAGTCACGATCTCGCGGTCGTCGAGCATATGACGCAAAGAGTGGCTGTCATGTATCTCGGAAAGATTGTGGAAGAGGGTGGGCGGCGTGACATTTTCGTTTCGCCAAAGCATCCGTACACGCAGGCGCTTCTTTCAGCGGTCCCGATTCCCGATCCTGAACGCGCGCCAACGCGTGTATTGCTTTCGGGGGACGTTCCAAGTTCCGTGAACCCGCCGTCCGGATGCCGATTCCATACTCGGTGTCCGCACGCTTTCGCGCGATGCCAGAAGGAAGACCCGGTAATGAAAGCCGTTGGGCCGCAGCACTTGGCGGCATGTCACCTGTACGATGAGCCGCAGGTAGCGCCGAAGCGGTAGAGCCCTGGCAGGTCGGCCACAACCTGATTTAAGGTAGCTATGGAACATAGCTATATATTCGAATAGACTGTGCCGTTTCCTGGAAGTGAAAGATTCGCTCTATGCCTGAAGTTCAAACCGTCGGAGGTCCGGTTGACGTAACGCGACTTGGCCGGACACTGATGCACGAGCACGTCGTCGTTGTACGGCCCGAGATGTTCGTAAACTACGGCAATTACTGGGGCGCGCCGTATTGGGATGAGGAGGCTGGAGTTGCTGATGCGATCGCCGCGCTGCGCCGGGCGCGCCTCGGCGGTATCGAAACTATCGTGGACCCGACGGCTCCAGGTTTCGGTCGCAATGTATCGAGGATCAAGCGCATTGCGGCGCGAGTCGACATCAACATCATCGTCGCGACCGGATTGTACATCTTCCTCGAGCTTCCAAGTTTTCTCGCGTATCGTTCGGATGATGTCCTCACGGATATGTTCGTTCGGGAGATTCGGGAGGGAATTAACGAAACAGGAGTCAAAGCGGCTTTCCTAAAATGCGCCGTCGAGAAGCACGGAATCATCGCGGACGTGCCGCGGATTCTGGCAGCAGTCGCGGCAGCGTCGGTTGAAACCGGAGCGCCGATAATGGTCCACACCGACGCGGCATCGAAAACGGGGCTGCCCGCGCTTGCTGCGCTCACGGCGCACGGAGTTGACCCTGCCAAAATCGTTATTGCGCATGCCGGCGACAGCAATGATCTCGACTATTTGCGCGCAATTGCGGATACCGGCGCCTGGTTAGGGTGCGATCGCTTCAGCATCGAGCATTTCAACCGGGATGCCGACCGGATCGCCACGCTCGTCAAATTGATCGACAACGGCTACATCGACCGCATACATCTCGCACATGATGCGGCTTCATTTTTCGATTTTATGGCCGAAAATCCGCGGTTCAAGGATGCGAACCACGATTTTTTATGGATCTCAAGCAGAGTGCTGCCGGCGCTTCGCAAGGCGGGAATAACTCAGGCCCAAATCGATCAAATAATGATCGACAATCCGCGCAGATTTTTTTCGTAGCGGCGGATCAAATTCCGAAGAGAAGAGGTTGTGAAATTATCGGCCAATTCTACCAGCCGGAGGTGACTCACTTAGCGGCGCGCGCGCAACGTGAGCGTCGATGAAATAAGGGCGGCCCTGCTTTACGACTTCGATCCCGTGCCGGATTGCATTCAAAAGGGCCGGCACAGTTTTGACGGGTCCTTCGCCTTCAACGCCTTGGCCTCTAGCGATCGCAGTCAGATCGACTTCCGGATCGCTGATACGTTGTCCAATCCAGGCATTTTCTCGCGGTCTCCTGCGCAAGGTGGCGACCGTATTTTGATGGATTTCGTCGTTATAGTTCGAACGGTTGTTTGAGACGATGAACAGAGCAGGAATTCGGTAGTGTGCGGCTGTCCAGAGAGCCGTTGCACCTTGCAGAAAATCGCCGTCGCCAAGAACGGAGATTACAGGGCGCTTGCTATCTTTTAGCGCCAGAGCCGCACCAACCGTAAGCCCTGGTCCCGCCGAAAGCCCGCCGCCGCCGTCATGACCAAGATAGTCGAGCGGTTCGCGAAATCGGTAAGCGGCACCCGACCAGACGAGCGGAAGATGCGCCAGCGTAAATTTCTGATCGCCCCTTATCTCCGCTAACGCAACCTCAATATCCGTCGGTGCAATCTGTTCGCTGCTCTTTTCGTTGTACGCCAGGGTGTCCAGAGGCGCTCGCCCTTTACCATCCCAGCGGCGAGCCCCTTTCAGCTCTATTTGCAACTCGGCTAAAAGCTGCTCGACAAACACGTCGGCGTCGGCTTTCACCCTTACGTCAGCTGGCGGCAGGCCAAAATAGTCCATGGTCCATCCGTTGTGGAGTTCCGAGTCCAGAGTGACCTGGACGAGTTTCGCCGGCAGCGTATCGGTGGGCGAGACGATCTTTTGCAGCAAGCCGTTCAAATCGAGCCAGTCAAAACTCACAATTACATCAGCGGCGGCCATCATCTCTTTCGTCGATGCCCTTAAGTGGCGGACCGGTGCGCCGATATGCAGTCCGTGGTCTGTTGGAAACACGGCTCGTTCGTGAAAAGCCGTCATGACGGAAGCACCGACCAATTCCGCGAGCGCGACTCGCCGATCCCAGTCGGCTTGCCGGCGCGAGCCGCGCCCGAACAGGAAGATCGGTTTACGTGCTTGGGCGATTTGCGACGCGATAGCCTTCACCTCCGATGGAGATGCTGCTGGAGGCTTGGCCGCTCGGTATCGCTTGGGGTCGGGAATGGCGACTGCCTCGGTCGCTGTCTCCTGCAACCCGGCGTCCAGACAAATATAAACTGGAGCGCGCGGCGCTTCCGTGGTGATTTGCATGGCGCGCAGAAATGCTTCGACGATCCCCGCGCTTGATCGCGGCTCATCGTCCCATTTAGTGAAGTTACGCAACATGGCGCCCTGGTCTTTTGCGGTGTGAATCCAGTCGATCCAAGGGCGCCGCTTTTCCGGCTCGATCGGTCCGGTTGCCCCAAGAACGAGCATGGGGACGCGATCGCACCAAGCATTGAAAAGACCCATTAAGCCATGCATCAAGCCTACGTTGCTGTGTAGAACACAGGCCATCGGTCGATCTGTGGCTTTGGCGTAACCGTGGGCAATCGATACGACGTGATCCTCGTGCAAGCACAGCAGCATTTGCGGAGCTCGATTGCCTAGATAGTTGACAAGACTATCCTCAAACCCGCGATAGCTCGCGCCCGGATTCATCGAGATGTATGGAATATCCAAGAGTCGCAGCATTTCGGCTGCAATGTCGCTGTTCCACTCGATCTGCCGGTTCGTGCCGAGACCTTTCGGAAGTTCAATATCTTTCATTTCCATATCCTAATCCCGGCTTGCTTTCAGGCTAGCTTGCTGACGCTGACAACCTTTGTTTCCAGATATGGCAAGATGCCTTCACAGGCTTGCTCCGCGCCCCATCCGCTTTCTTTCAGACCGCCAAATGGAAGGTCGGCCGCGACAATGGCAAAGTGATTGATGCCGACCATTCCGGCTTCGAGAAGCTTCCCAAGCCTGTCGATCTTGTCGGCGTCCGCGGTGAATGCATAGGCAGCCAATCCATAAGGAAGTGAATTTGCGGCTTCGACGGCATCGTCAATCTTTCGAAATGGGCGTAGCAGCGCGAGCGGGCCGAACGGCTCTTCTTGCATGGCAGCGGCTTCCAACGGCACATCAGCAAGTACTGTAGGCTCGAAGAAAAATCCGCGATTTCCGATGCGGCGGCCTCCCGTGAGAAGCCGGGCGCCCTTTTTGACCGCATCAGCGACGAGGCGTTCCATGGCGCCTAGCCGACGCGCATGTGTCAGCGGCCCCATGTCGACATCGCCGTTCTTACCATCCCCAACTTTGAGGTTCGCAGCCGCGCGCGCAAAAGATTCGCAGAACGCGGGGTAGGCCGACTCTTCGACCAGAAATCGAGTGGGTGAATTACAGACCTGCCCTGAGTTCCGATACTTCGTAGCCACGCAGGCGCGAACTGTAGAGTCGTTCGCCGCGTCGGCAAAAACCAAGACAGGTGAATGACCGCCAAGCTCAGCGGTGAACCGCTTCATCGTATCTGCACATAGTTTCGCAAGCCGTTTGCCGACGGGAATAGAACCCGTGAAAGAGACCTTGCGAATAAGTGGAGAGGCGATCAGGTGCTCGGAGATGACAGACGGCTTGCCGAATACTAGATTTAGAACTCCACTTGGCAATCCTGCCTCAAAAAAACATTGTGCCAGCATTATAGCCGTTCCAGGCGTTTCTTCGGCAGGTTTAAGAACGACGGTGCAACCAGTGGCGAGCGCGGCCCCCAACTTCCGGCAAACCAGGTTGGCCGGAAAATTCCAAGGCGTGAATGCCGCTACTGGACCCACTGGAATCTTTTCCACGGCCTGATGTCGAACGGAGGGAATCGCCGAAGGTACCAAACGGGCCGTGACCCTTCGCGCTTCTTCGGCAAGATACTCAACGTTCTCGGCTGAGAGCAGGATTTCTCGCCTGGCGTCTCGGACATCTTTGCCCTGTTCCCGGGTCATCACCGCTGCAATGGGGTCAACGCGCTTGCGAATGAGGTCAGCGGCGGCGCGCATGACCATAAGCCGTGCCGCCGGAGTGCGATCGGCCCAGTCACGAAAGGCACTTGCCGCGGCCGCTACTGCACGATCTAAATCGACCGGAGTCGCAATTGGCAACTGGCCGATCACTTCTTCGGTGGCTGGATTGATAACCGGAGCGGTTTCGCCCGAGGAAGATTGGCACCACCGACCATCAATATACAGTGCGAGCTTAGGATACTCCGACATCTCAGACTCTGCCAAACTCCAACTTGCCAAGTGATCTGCCGAGTCGCGGCTCATGCCGCCCGAAGGTCATTTTTTCGAACCCAGGCCTCGGTCTCGTCCAAGGCCTTTTCCACGACATCGAACATCGCGTTGATTTCCTCTGCGGTGATGACCAGAGGGGGGCAGAAGGCAAGAATATCTCCGCCGACGGCGCGATTTATGACGCCAAGCCGATGAAGGTTGCCGACACAATTGACACCGACCGATTTTTTCAGATCGAACAGTCGTCTGGTCTTTTTGTCTGCGACCAATTCGACGCCGCCGAGCAATCCGACCGACCTTGTGCTCCCCACCAGGGGATGTTGTTCAAATCGTCGGATGCGCTCCGCAAATATGGGAGCGACTTTTCGTACGTGTTCAATGATCTTGTCGCGCTTATAGATCTCTATCGTTTTAAGAGCCGCTGCGCAGCCGACGGGATGACCAGTATATGTGTAGCCGTGCGCAAAAACGCCGATCTTCTCGCTCTGTCGAACCATCGCCTGATAAAGGTCGTCTTCGATCGTGATAGCGCCCAACGGGAAATAGGACGCCGTAATGGCCTTGGCCATTGTGATCGTGGTCGGCTTCATCCCAAGCGACTGAGCGCCGAACCAATTACCGGTACGCCCGAATCCGCAGATAACCTCGTCCGAAATGAAGCGAACGTCATATTCCGAAAGCACTTCGTTGATTTTCGCAAAATAGTTCTCCGGTGGGATGACCAGACCGCCAGCTCCCATGACGGGCTCCGCAATAAAGGCCGCGATGGTTTCCGGCCCTTCGCGCTGGATCATTTCCTCGAGGTCCCCGGCCATTCGTGTGCAGAATTCTTCCTCGCTCTCGCCGTCACGACTCGACCGATAGTAATCCGGGCAGGATGTGTGCAGGAAGTTTGCCAAAGGCAGGTCGAAATCGGCGTGTACGGGCGGTAGACCCGTCAGCGAACCCGACGCGACGGTGATGCCGTGGTAACCCCGTAGCCGACTGATGATTTTCTTTTTCTTCGGCAGTCCTCGAGCGTTGTTGTAGTACCAGGTTATTTTGACCTGCATATCGTTAGCGTCGGATCCGCCGCTTGAAAACAGCACCTTCGAGGTAGGGCAGGGCGCCAGCTCCTTCAGCTTTTCAGCAAGCTCGATCGCGAGATCGTGGGATTTGCCCTGGAACAGCGACGCAAATGGCAGCTTGTGCAACTGTTCCGTTATTGCGTCGATGATTTCTTCGTTTCCGAACCCTAGCGATGTGCACCAAAGGCCTGCCAGTGCATCGAAATAGCGCTTACCTTTGTCGTCGTAGAGATAGATTCCTTCGCCGTGATCAATGATGAGCGGGCCGACTGACCGTTGAAGCTGCAAATTTGTAAACGGGTGAAGTACCGTTTCCACATCCCGCGCAGCCATATTGCTTAGTCTTTCCATTGCCATCTCCGGCGAGAGCATAGAGCATGATGTGCGTAGGCGATTTGCGGCATATGCTCGATGAATGAGCCTTCGCACCGAGCCGCGCACGAAGCTCAGGCGACCATGATCACTATACTTTATAGATATGTCAAATGGTGGCTGGCGTATCCCATGAAATATGTTAGTCACCTTATATAAATCGCGCCGCACCGAGATAAGCTGGCTTGATCGACGCTACATTTTCGTGAAATCGAGAAACAAAGGATCTTGCGCCTTTCATTGAGGAAGGCGCCGGGCGCGTTCGGCTTTGCGCAGCGCCGACGTTCGGCCGGGATCAATTTTTCCTTCGTTATCGAAAGCCACGCCGTGATGTTTCTGCGCGAATTCGTTTGAAATTTTTTCGTTCCGAAGATCGCGTTCAATCGAAGCAAGCTCGCGATCCAGCGGATCACCGTAGCCGCCCGCGCCGGCTTGCTCGTGGCGCAGGACCGAATCGCGTGCCACGAACTGGGTCGCTTTCCCCGGGAGGTCGACGGCTTCAGAATTTGTTGTAAGGGTGTTTCGCGTCTTTTCGCCTTTGAGTCCGCCGAACAGGCCATAAGGGGCGTGGTGTGTCCGGTCGGATCGCAATTGCAGCAGGGCTTGATCGGACAGCACTCGATAGGTTCGCGTGAGTCCAAGACCGCCGCGCCATTTTCCAGCGCCACATGAGTCCTGCCGGTAGCTGAACTCCTCGATCCGTATCGGATACCGCGATTCCAGAGTTTCGATTGGCAAGTTCGACATGTTTTGCGAGGGGTTGGTAACTCCCTCAATGCCGTCCTGGCTGCTGTGGCCGCCCCAGGCTCCATTGATCATGTCAACAAGAATAAATCGCTCGGCTTTGGCGGGGTCGTAGCCGCTCAGACAAACAACGGTATTGCCGCCTTCGCCGGCCGCCCGCACCTTCTTCGGGACTATTTGCGCCAGACATCCGAGCATGGTGTCGACGATGCGATAACCGGTGAGCGCTCTCGCCGCGACAGGGGCCGGCAAGTGTGGATTTAGGACGGAGCCCTCCGGCACATGGATCTCGATGCAACGGAAGACGCCGCTATTGTTCGGTACTTCGAGATCCAATGCGCACCGCACGCTGAGGTAGGTCGCCGATTTGACGAAAGAGAAGGTGGAATTAATGGCGCCACGAACCTGCGGCGCGCTGCCCGCGAAATCGACGACCAGCCTTCCATTGTCGACTTTGATCGTCACCTTGATCGGAATCGACGCGTCAGAAAATCCGTCGCCATCGATGTAATCCGTGAAAGTGTATGAGCCGTTCGGCCAATCCCTGATCTGCCGCCGAGTCATGTCTTCGGCGTATTGCAATAAGGCGCCGACGTAATCTTCGACCACGCGGGGGCCGTATTTTTCAAGCAACTGAATATATTGGCGCTCACCCATTCGACACGTCGCGTATTGAGACAGCAAATCGCCGATCACCAATTCCGGGACACGAACATTCTTTTCGAACAGCCGAAATAGCGTCTCATTCCGCTCGCCGCGCTCGTAGAGCTTGAGAGGCGGAACGCGAAATCCTTCCTGGTAGATCTCGGTGGAATCGCTGGCATTTGATCCCGGTACGCGGCCGCCCATGTCGCAGTGGTGTGCGATGACAACGGCAAAGCCTTCGAGCTGTTCACGGAAAAAAATCGGCTTGAACATGAAAATGTCCGGCAGATGCATCCCGCCTTCGTACGGATCATTTAAAACGATGACATCGCCAGGATAAATGCGGTCGTTGAAATGAGCCTGGACGGCCTCGATGGCATCCGGCACCGCGCCGAGATGAAGCGCGACTGTCTTAGCCTGCGAAATGATGTTTCCGGAGCGGTCACATAGCGTCGTCGAGTAGTCGAGAACGTCGCGGACGATATTGGAACGCGCCGTTCTCATGACATTGTACGCCATTTCATCGACGATGGTGTCGAGCGCATTTTTTATGACCGCAAATGTTATTGGATCTCGAGTCGTGTCAGCTTGATGGGTCGTCATTTTGGACCTTCGGTCTCGACGTAGATATTTCCCGCGGTGTCCCGCGATACAATTGCGTCAGGTGGGATCGCTATCGTCGTATCCGAACTCTCAATGATGAGCGGGCCGTTTATTCTGCCTTTAATCGCGCTGCGTGTGACGATTGGGCAATCTATCCAGCCGAATTTTCGGTTGAACATGACCTTCCGTGACACGCTCTGCGCCGCCGGCGCGGAGGCATCTTCGACCGCGTAGTTTTGAAGATCCAGGCGCTCACCCCGGTTGACCGTCGCGACGATGCGGGCTGCGACCAGTTCGAGGTGATCATTCGCGCGGTATTCATAGACCCTTTCGTATTCTGCAAGGAACCGCTCTCTAAGGTCGTCGACAAATGTGTCGCCGACTCCATTCGCCGGGACGCGCAACTCGGTATCTTGGTTTTCGAAACGCAAATCGATGAACCGTCGGGTCTCGATCGTCGCCGTGCCGCTGTCGGTTCCGGCAAGATCGGCCTTCGCGGAGTCTTCAAGCGCCGTAAAGGCGCTTAGAATGTCAGGCACATTTTTATTATCAAGCAGGCCGGACAACGGACGGACGAACTGCCGTTCGACGTCGCTAGCCAACATGCCCGCTGCCGTGAAAACTCCGGCAAGATTGGGCATGACGATGTGCTTAATGCCAAGCGTTGCTGCGAGGTCGCAGGCGTGCACAGGCCCACTTCCGCCAAACGCAATCAGGTGAAAATCACGTGGGTCTACGCCACGCTCGATTGTCACCGCGCGGATCGCGCGTGCCATGTTGGCATTCACAATTTCACGAATTCCGATTGCCGCGTCGTATACCGACGTCCGAAGCGGTTTCGCGACGTCTTGCTCGACCGCGGCGATCGCCTTGCCCTTGTCGATGGGCAGGGATCCGCCGGCTAACGCCGATGCGCTTAAATAGCCAAGTACGACGTTCGCATCCGTTACGGTCGGTCTGACGCCGCCGATGCCGTAACATGCCGGGCCGGGATTAGCGCCGGCCGAGCGCGGCCCGACGTGTATGAGCCCGCCTTGATCCACCCATGCAATCGAGCCAGCGCCGGCACCAACTTCGGCGATATCGATCGACGGAGCGCGCATGAGATAACCACCCGCCTTGATAAACCGGCTGGGTGTGGAAATCCCCGAGCGGAATTCATATTCGTTGGTAAGCGACATCTGGCCATCCTGAATTAGAGCGGCTTTCGCGGTGGTCCCGCCCATGTCGAACGCAATCAGGTTTGGTCTGGCGATTTCGGCGCCTAATTTTGCAGCGCCGACGACGCCTGCAGCCGGGCCGGAGGAAATGAAAAAAACCGGCTTTTCCGCAGCTAGCGCCCTCGGCGCAAGGCCTCCGCTGGAGTTCACGACGAAAATTGGTGCGTCGACGCCCGCGGCGGATAAGCCATCGGCGAGCCGGGTCAAATAGTTACGCATGGCCGCCAGAACGAAAGCATTCACGGCGGTCGTACTTGTGCGTTCGTATTCTTTGGCTTCCGGCTGAAGATCAGTCGAGATGCTGACCAGCAGTTGCGGAAACCGGGTCTCCAAAATGTCTCGTGCTTGACGCTCGTGGAGGCCGTTTCGGTAACTGTTGATGAAGCAAATTGCGACGGCGGAAACCCCGAGCTCAACAAATTTGTGACCAGCGGCGACGATATCGCCTTCCGACATCGGCTCGATTATCCGGCCGTCCGCCGCGATACGCTCCTTAACCTCAAGCCGAGCCGCTCGCTCGATCAACGGATCGGGCTTAGCCCACGACAGATCGAACATATTCGGTGTGCGTATTCGGCCAATCTCCAGGACGTCACGGAACCCGCGCGTGGTCAGCAGCCCCGTCGCCGCTCCGGTTTTTTCCAAGAGCGTATTTGATCCGATCGTAGTGGCGTGAACCACCTCGGTGACGCTGTTTCCGGAAGCGCCCGCGCGCGCCAGAATATCGGCGATGCCCGCTATCACCGCCTGCTCAGGCGCTTGCGGTGTGGTCGACACCTTCGCGGTAAGTACTTTTCCGTCGCTTTGGGCGAGCACTATGTCTGTGAACGTGCCGCCGATGTCAGCGCCGATGCGAACTGTCTTCATTAACGCAGCCTATGTGAGCGCGCGGGTTGACCTTACTGGTCTGGTGACTAAAAAACAGGGCCAATAGGCTGTCAATCGCGTGGCGTATCTCGGGCCTCTGAGGTCAAGTATCGAGGCACGATGGATCGAATAGGTCATGCAGCGAGATTGGGCGCGCTTGAAGGCCGTCCAGCCTCGACCAGCGCAATTGTGCCTCCAGAATGTGACGGTTGGCATTGATTCCATATGGCCACGGATCGGCACCCATCAGCGACTGAGCCTCACTCAGTGCCGCATGAGGCCACGGCAGGCTCACTTTTGGTACCTGAATGACGGCAAGCTCGGAGAGAGCGTGTGCTTTGGCGAGTTGAAATGCCTCGAACAGCTTCCGTGGCAGTTGTCTGTCTCTCTGTATGTATGATTTGCGTACCGCCACCGCATGCATGATCGGGAAAATCCGCGATTCGAGATACCAATCCTTTTCCGCGGCTGTGGGATCTGGAAAAAGGCGAGCGATCACGGGAACGCCGTCACGATATGAGTCGGGGACCTTCAACGAAATCATTGCATCAAGTTCGCCGCTCAAAAGCCTGTTTTCGAGAGTCTTATCGGGTGCGAGAATCTCGATCGCGACGCCGGATGGTGGCACACCGAGTGGAAATTCGAGCGGCTTGACCCTCTCCAGTTCGCCGACTTTCCAGTGAATGTCATCCGGACGGACGCCGTAGCGATCGCGCAGGAGCCCCCGGATTACGACCGCGGCCGTCATGTCATATTCCTGGAGACCGATCGTCTTTCCCTTCAGGTCCTCCGGCGTGAAGATGTTGCGGTCAGTGCGAATAAAGATCGTCGAGTGACGAAATGCGCGCGAGAGGAAGACGGGAATAAGAGCGTACGGAAATTCGGCTTTTGAAACGGCAGTGATCGTATTGCTCAATGAAATTTCGCAGACGTCGAACACGGCGCCGTCAAATGCCTTGGCAAATGTAATCTCTGGACGGTTGACCTCGACGACAAGATCATAGCCTTCGACGTCGATGCGGCCATCAATTAGTGGCTGCGTACGATCGTAATTCCAGAACCCGCATGTAAGTCGTTGCGAACTGGACGCCTTTGTCGGGCGATCGATAGCCATAGAGCGCTCTCGTGCGATTTCAGCGGTCGAAGGGCTTTCGTGCCAGTTTTGGTTCTAAAGCATCAATCGCATGGCTGTGCATGACAGTTGCGGTTTGCACATCCGAGACGTCGCGAGCGCCGATTTGTCCGAGTGCCGCTTGTGTTTCTTCCTGAAGCAGGCTGAGCACATGTTCTGCTCCGGAACTGCCGAGAGCACCGAGGCCCCATAAAAAGGCCTTGCCAGCGAATGCAGCCCTTGCCCCAAGCGCGAGCCCTCGAACCACGTCCGTACCGCTTTGAATTCCGGAATCTATGAGTACGGTTGCGCGTTTCCCGACCGCATCGACAACTGCCGGCAAACAATCGATTGACGCCGGCAAGGCATCGATTTGCCTGCCACCGTGGTTTGAAACAAGGATTCCGTCGAAGCCAATCGCGACGGCCTTTTCTGCGTCGGCGGGATGCAGGATGCCTTTGGCAATCATGGGCCCTTTCCAGTGGTCGCGATAACGTGCGATTTCTTCCCACGAGAAATTGCCCCCGATCTCGCGCCGCGCGAACTCTATCATCTCGTTGAGATTGGCATTCTCGCCGATATAACGCCGGAAATTCTCAAATCGAGGTTGTCCGTGACTCAAAAGCGCCCGTGCCCAGTGAGGATGCGTCGAAATATCCCAAAGCATTCGTGGCGTCGGGCGAAAGCGAATAGAGCGGCCGAAACCAACGGCCACCTCTCTGGGGCGAACCGTCCGAACTGGCACATCGAGTGTGATTACAAGTGCGCCAACGTCAGCCGCATGGGCGCGATCCATCAGGTCAAATGCAATGCGATGATCGTTCAACCCGCAGCGATAAAGCTGGAACCAAAATACGTCGGGTGCAACGTCAGCAATTGATTCGATTGTGGCGCCGCCAACGAGTCCCAATGTGTATGGGACGCGCTGCCGTTGAGCCGCTTTCGCCAGCGCAATGTCCGCGCCTGGCAAGACGATCGACGGCGTGCCCATTGGGGCAATGCCAATCGGGGCTCGGTAAGACCGCCCGAACAATTTTACATCGGTCGACGGCAATGTCGTCTGTCCGCCATATCGCGGAACGATGCAGACTGAATCGAGAGCTATTCGATTCCGGGCAATACCGGCGTCGGTGCCTGCGCCGCCATCGCCGTACTCAAAGGCAAATAGGGGAGACTTTCGGCTCGCATAGGCGCGCAGAGACGCGACGGTAGGAAAGCGATCTCGTGTCGCTTCATATGTTTTGCGGTGAGAATGCTGATCCGATGCTGTAGTCACAATCGCGAATCCGGCGTGGCGAAGTGTCGGAATTTCCTGTCGGGCGGCAATGATCTATTTGGCCGCCGTGCATGTCAAACGTTGTCTGGTAATTGCTATTAAAGTATATTAGTAAACTAATGCAATTAGCCGATTAAAACCCGAAGGTTTGCCGGCAGCCGTGCGGATGCCGCGGGGCGTACTTGCCGCTCGGTGTTGACATTGGAATTCGCGTATGAACGGCTCGAGAACCGATGCGGGGTTGCCTTCTATCCTCAACGCGAGCCTGTTGAACGCGCCACCAGACATCGATGTTGCGCAGGTTCAGCAATTTTTAAAGTCGTACTACGGCATTGCTGGCCGAGCCCAGCCTCTATCGGGCGAGCGCGACCGAACATTTCATATCTTCGGAGATGAAGGCGCCGAGTACGTCTTCAAGATCGCGCACCCTGACGAAGACCTGGAAATCACCGACCTTCAAATCGAAGTTCTTCTTTTCCTCGCCGACGCCGCGCCGCTTCTCCCGATGCAGCGCGTGATTCCGTGCCTTGACGGTAGGCACGACGCACAGTTTGCCTTGCGCGACGGCGTTTCGTCAAAAGCACGACTTCTGTCGTTTATTCCGGGCGAACTGCTCCGCTTTTCCAGGCGCAGCTCGACGCAGCGCCGAAATGTCGGCCGGCTGTGCGCTGAACTGGGCCTGGCTTTGCGCGGCTTCCGTCATCCGGCCGTAAGACGGAAGCTGGCGTGGGATATTGCCCAGGCGGGGCAATTGCGCCCCCTTGTTACCGAAATTTCGAAGGACCACCGGCGCCAAGCCATGCTTTTTCGATGCCTGGATGATTTTGACGGACGGGTCGAGCCTGTTCTTTCGATGCTCCGCGCACAGCCCGTCCATAACGATTTCAATCGCAATAACATCATCGTGCATGCAGACGACCACGATAAAATTGCGGCCATCATTGACTTCGGCGACATGGTTCACACAGCGCTCGCTAACGATATAGCCATCGGGGCTGCGAATCAGTTGGCTGAATCCGCGCCGTTGCTCGAAGGGTCTTTTGAGTTTATCGCGGGGTACAGTGATGTAACCCCGCTCACAGGAGAGGAAATTGTGCTCATGCACGATCTGATTTCCGTGCGGGTGGTAATGAGCGTCCTGATTACGGAATTGCGCGCCGCGCAGTTTCCGGAGCGGCGCGATCAAATAACTCGCAATACACCGGCAAATTGGCTGCGTCTTGAACAGCTATTGCAGCTTTCACGCGAGCAAACGACCGCGACATTGCGCCGAATCTGCAACCACGAAGGGTAGAAAAATGGCCACGGCTTCAGTCAGTAACGCTTTCGACGCCTCAAAGGCCGATCAACTCGACCAAGAAACGAGGGATCTGATATCGCGGCGAGGCCGCTCGCTAGGCCCTTGCTACAGGCTATTTTACGATCATCCCATTCATGTTGTGCGAGGCGAAGGCGTATGGCTCTACGATGAGAAAGGGCGCCGCTATCTCGACGGGTACAACAACGTTCCGTCCGTTGGGCACTGCCACCCGAGCGTCGTCGCAGCCGTGTCGCGCCAAGCCGCGACGCTGAATACCCACACCCGCTATTTGTTTGAAAACGTAGTGGACTACGCCGAGCGGCTGCTGGCGACATTTCCCGGCGAACTCGGAAACGTGATGTTCACGTGCTCGGGCAGCGAATCGATTGATCTGGCGCTGCGCATTGCGCGCTTCGTCGGTCGGGGCGAGGGCGTTATTGTGACTCAGGACGCTTATCACGGCACAACGACGGCCGCGTCCGAAATTTCGCCTTCCCGCGGCACCGCGAGCAAAGGCGTCCGCGCGATCCCGGCTCCGGACGCCTATCGCCAGTCAAATGCGGAAGTGAGTGGAATTTTTGCCGACAACGTCGCGGCGGCGATTGCGGATTTGAAACGAGCGGGAATCAAGTTCGCTGCCATGGTGGTCGATACGGTGTTCTCAAGCGATGGATTTCATGTTGACCCGCCGGGATTCCTGAAATCGGCTGCGGAAATAGTGCGGCGAGAGGGGGGCCTGCTTATTGCCGACGAGGTCCAGGGCGGTTTTGGCAGAACCGGAAAGATGTGGGGCTTCCAGAGACACGGAATCGTTCCAGACATCGTGGTTCTCGGCAAACCAATGGGAAATGGCATGCCGATCGGCGGCGTTGTTGTACGCCCTGAGTTGTTGACACAGTTTGGCGCAAAGCAGCGTTACTTCAACACATTCGGGGGAAATCCGATTTGTTGCGCCGCTGGGCTTGCTGTGCTCGAGGTCATCGAGCGGGAAAAGCTCGTGGAGAATGCGCGGAATGTCGGTTCTTACCTGCTCGCCGGTCTCAACAAGCTAAAGGACAAATATCAGCGCATCGGGGATGTGCGCGGTGCAGGTCTGTTTGTCGGCGTTGAGTTCATCACTGATCGGCAGACGAAAAAGCCCGACAGCGCTACTTCTCTCCGCCTGGTGAACGGTCTTCGCGAAGAAGGAATTCTAATTAACGCGCTCGGCCCGTATCGGCACGTTCTGAAAATACGGCCGCCACTGCCGTTCTCCGAGGCCAACGCCGACCAGGTAGTCCGCACAATTGATGATCTCTTGGACCGCTTTCAAGCGTAGAATGACGCCGTAAACACGGCCACTCACGGAGCCGGCGGTCACAAGGCCATTACAGTATGACTTGCGCCGGATTGATGGCGCCATATTTCGCCTTGTTGCCCGAAATCTCGAATGCCTGCGGCACTTTGTCGAGACCCTGCAGGACGTGCGTAATCATCGGTTCAATTTGCACACGTTTGGTTGCCACGAGGTCCATCGCGTAGCCGACCATCTTCGGCGACGGACTGCGGGTGCCGACGACGCGAAGCCCTTTCTTGTCGATTTGCCGGAGAGGGATAGTCGATCCTGCGGGCAGATGGCCAAGCTCGGTAATCCGCCCCTCGTTACGCAGCATTTCTGTACCTTGCACGAAAGTATCGATTCCGGCGTGTCCCTGCTCCTTGCTGCCGCCGGCACATTCAAATACGACGTCGCAGCCCAGCCCCTTGGTGATATCGAGCACCGCTTCGACAGGATCAGTCTTGGTGACGTTGATTGTAATGTCCGCA
>Ga0134125_10001218_pt1 | contig 31923 bp, 24 predicted proteins | sample KB31751_FD_96464 | JGI IMG/M metagenome (GOLD analysis project Ga0134125, IMG submission 96464) | Terrestrial soil microbial communities with excess Nitrogen fertilizer from Kellogg Biological Station, Michigan, USA - KB3-175-1 | ecosystem: Environmental > Terrestrial > Soil > Unclassified ... | reverse complement strand
TCCATGGAATGATGGCGGGCTGAGCGCAGCCTTCGGCGCGGCGGCGATTGCGGGCGCAAATTATGTCACACCGATTGACGAGCGCATGACAGGCGCGCCGGGTGGCGGAGCGATCCTGATACCGGAAGGCGCGGAGGTTGCCGCGGCGGCGCGTGAGACGCCACATCGCGTGCTGGGCGAAGAGGCGGAGGCGGAGCGGCGGCGATGGGATGTCACGCGCGATGATCCGGGGCGCGCGGCGCGGCATGACTGGATGGAAGGGCTGGCGGTCGATGTGGAGATCACGGACTTCCCTTCTCCCGGGCGGCCGGCGAGGGGCCGTGTGATTGAGGTGCTGGGGCCGCCGGACGCGTTTGGCGTGGATGTGGAGATCGTGATCCGCAAGCACCACCTGCCGCACGTGTTTCCCGCCAACGTACTGGCGGAAGCGGAGGACGCGGCGCTGCGCACGGTGGCGATGCTAACGGCGAAGGAACGGGCGCAGAGGAGAGACTTTCGCGGTCTGCCGATCGTAACCATCGACGGCGAGACGGCGCGCGACTTCGATGATGCGGTGCTGGTACGACCGATGGCGAACGGCAACTGGGAGTTGCAGGTGCATATCGCCGACGTGAGCCATTACGTGCGGCCTGGGACCGATCTGGACCTCGAAGCGCGGCTGCGCGGAACGAGCGTTTACTTTCCGGACCGCGCGGTGCCGATGCTGCCGCAGGCGCTTTCGAGCGGGATGTGCAGCCTGCGGCCGGACGAGGACCGGCTGGTGCTGAGCTGCGTGATGGAGATTGACGCGCGCGGCGAGGTACAGGGGTATGAGGTTTGCGAGGGGATCATCCGCAGCGCGAAGCGGATGACGTATACGCAGGTGCAGGCGATTCTGGATTCACCGGCAGACAAAGCGACGGATGCGGACCGCGCCGTGCGCGAGGAGTTCGCAGAATTTGTAACAGAATTTGAGCGCATGTATGAGTTGGCGCTGAAGCTGAATGCGAAGCGAGTACGGCGCGGGAGTATTGACTTCGATCTGCCGGAGCCGGTGATCGAGTTTGACCCGGACGGCAACATGCAGTCGATCGTGCGATCGGAGCGCGGGTGGGCGCATCGGCTGATTGAGGAGTTCATGCTGAGCGCGAACGAATGCGTGGCGCACTGGATTGAGGCTAACGGAATTCCCGGAATCTACCGCATTCACGAAATGCCGGATGCAAAACGCGTGGTGGAGTTTGAGGAGACGGCGAGCGGGTTCGGCTACTCGCTGGGCTTCGGAAGTCTGCCGGTGCGGCGGATGACGATGAAAGCGGACCGGCGCGAGGCGAGGCGAGGCGGACGTGAGGCGCGCAGCCAGGAGATTCCAGAGCGGATTGCAGTGACGCCGCAGATGTATCAGCGGCTGACGGCGAAGATCGCGGGCAAGCCGGAGGAGCGCATTCTGAGCTACCTGATGCTGCGGTCGCTGAAGCAGGCGAAGTACAGCGAGAAGAACGAAGGACACTTTGCGCTGGCGAGCCCGTGTTACACGCATTTCACCTCGCCGATCCGGCGGTATCCGGATTTGATCGTGCATCGGCTGGTGCGGGCGCTACTGGAGGAGCGGGCCGATCCGCATGGAGGGCCGGTGCTGAGCACGGAGCGACAGCCGTGGCAGGAGGCGAGTAGCTCGGCTCCAGGAACGAAAGGCAAATACAGGGATTCTGGCTCTGCAAAGCGGGATCAGAATGACGCCGGCGGGGACTGGGAGCCGCTGCCGGAGGCAGAACTTGCGGCCATTGCCGTTGAGTCCAGCCAGGCGGAGCGGCGCGCGGACGACGCGGAGCGCGAGCTGATGGAGTGGAAGAAGATGCGGTTCATGGAAGACCGCATAGGCGAGGACTTCAGCGGCATCGTCCTGTCATGCACCAAGTATGGGTTCTTTGTGGAGTTGGACGATCTGTTCATTGAAGGATTGGTGCCGATCGCATCCCTCAGCGGATGGGGCAGCGATGAGCGCTACGTCTTCCGCGATACCGACCGGCAGATTGTAAGCACGCGGACGGGCAGGGCATTCCGTATGGGGCAACGGGTGCGCGTGCTGCTGGACCGCATTGACCGGCAGCAGCGGCGATTGCAGTTTGCGCTGGTAACGGATGGGGAATCGGCAGTTGCGGATGCGGGCCGCAAACGGAAGAAGCAGAAACACTCGAACGAGCGGAAGATAGCATCCGGCGAGCGACAGTCGGCGAAACGAAAGATGCGCGGCAAAAAGGGCAAGCGCGGACGCAGATAGAATCCCGATACAATCGAAAGATCAGGAGACAACAGCGATGGCGCACATGGTGTTCTGCACGCGGTACAAGGCGGAGATGGAGGGGCTGGATGAGCCGCCGTTCGATTCAGACTTCGGACAGAAGATCTATAAGAACGTGTCGAAGAAGGCGTGGGACGAGTGGGTGGAGCGGCAGAAGATGCTGCTGAATGAATATCGTCTGCAGCCGTGGACGCGCGAGGCGCAGGAGTTTCTTGTGGAGCAGATGAACGGATTCTTCTTCGGCGAAGGCGAAGGCGGCGAACTGCCCAAGGAGTATGTTCCACCGTCGCACTGATGCGGAATGTAGACAATGAAGGCCGCGTGGGCCCAAATCGCCGCGTAGAGGCAGAACGGCCCGGGTGTACACTAGAAACCAGCAAGACCCCAGTGTGTGGCCGGCTCGATTTGCAGCAGCGGGCCGCATGCAAAGGAAAGTCGGGACGTGGCTCAGCCTGGTAGAGCGCACCCTTGGGGTGGGTGAGGTCGCTAGTTCGAATCTAGTCGTCCCGACCATTTCTCTCAATCACTTAGCAAGAGCACCGAGGCCAAATAGGTGCAAACGCGGGTGCAGATAGGTTCAGTTAGGCCGCAGCCCTCATTTCCGGTGTCCCGGTGATGAGTGCAGCGAGCGTGCTTTGAGCCTCCCGCTTGTCTTCGGTGATGGCCTGGGCGTACAGCTCCAGGGTGATGTCCGCCGTAGAGTGCCGCATCAGTTCTTGCGTCGTTTTCACGCTTGAGCCGGACGACATGAGCAGCGATGCAGCCGTGCGCCTGAAGGTATGCCAGCCGATTCGCTTCATAATGCCCAGCCGCTTCACAGCCGGAAGGATATGCCGACGTAAAAGCATGTCCGGCCAGTAAGGAAGTTTGCCGAATGATACGGGGCTTGCGAAAACCCAGTCTGAAGCCTTCGCATATTCCGTTTCTCCGCGCCAGCTCGCGAGAGCCGTAGCGAGTGCATCGGACATTGGCAACGGCTTGCGTGATGCCTCTGTCTTCGGCTTGCCTTCAACTTGGTCAACCAGACTGCGAACGATGCGGATTGTCCGACGTACGAAGTCCAGGTCTTCCCATTTCAGGCCGAACAGCTCGCCGCGCCTCATGCCGGTAATCGCCGCAAGTATCGTGACGGTCCGCGCGGGTTCCGAAAGCTCGCCCAGAATGGCGCGTATCTCTTCAGGCGTGAGGATGTCCGGCGCTTCCACGCGCTTGCTGCTGCACCGAACCAGTGCAATGGGATTGGTTGATGCCCACTGGTAGCGCATACCGTGACGGAAGAGCGTACCGAACACGCCTTTGATTTTCGTCTTTGTGGCCGGGGCGTATTGCATCTCTTCAAGCCATCGTTCCACGGCGATAGGCATCACATCCTGCAAACGATGGCTTCCCCATTTAGGCAGAATGATGTCGTCCAGATTGTGCGTGTAAACCTGTTGCACTCGCGTGGTGTGCCGCCCACTCTCTAGCTCAGTCTTCTTGTAATGGGCTATGAGTTCGGCGACGGTGCGTCTGACAGGCACGGCTGAAACTGTCGCGTTGATGTCCAGCTTCAGCCCTTCAACGGCCTTCTGTGCGGCGGCCTTCGTGCGTAGGTCACTCACGCGGCCAACAATTTTCTTCTTGTAGGAGGATGTCCCATCGCCGCGATATTCTCGCCAGCGATAGACCCACACATTCTCTCCAGTGTTCCTGCGCTCAATTTTCAAAGAACCGGACTGATAGCGCTCGCGCTTGAGGACTAGTTTGTTCGGGTGTTTCATGCCGCCTCTCTTTCATGGGTTGAGGCGACACAGCTAACCGTGTCAGGATACAGCTTCGACCCTGACGCCAGCCAAGCGTTGATTTCAGCGGGCAGGAAGACAATCTTGCGGGCGCTCAGGCGACGGTGAGGTATTTTCCCTTCCCTCGCCCATCGGAGGATGGTTACAGGGTGAAGCGGAACAATGCGCGAGAGTTCCTGCGCTGTGAGCGTGGGCGTAACCGATACGCCCGGAAGTGTGGTCGGGTGCATAAAAGGCAGAAGTTCCCGGACGGACCGGGAACCCCTGCGTGCTGCTCAGCATTTGGGCTACATGATGTAGTGGGAAGGGTGAGAATGAGAGTAGCAGCGCCTAGCCATCACGCCCTACCATGCCCTGTCACGCCTTGCCCCGCCACGCCTTGCCTGCCTAGCCAAGCCGCGCCTCGCCACGTCCGCATACCCTTGCCTTGTCACATGCGGCGTTGTAGCTGGATAGCGGTCCGCAGTCGTTCCTCTGGGTTTCACGTCGGCGATGGCGGACCGCGCCAGCAAGGTCAATATAGCGAGAGTGACGGGGCTTACTCCATGATGTAAATCGTCACCGTAGGGACGTGACCAATCTTCCTGCAACGAGTTGTCAGAAGATTTGGTAATAGGAAGGTAATCGCGCGTGAAAGGTGAGGCGATGAAAGACAGCGGAGTGAATGAGCTGGTGGGGATAAGGGAGAGGCTTGCGGCATTCGACCGTGCGATAACAGCGGCGGAGCTGGCGACTCTGCTCGCAGTGCAGCCGGACATGCTTTACAAGCTAGCGAGGAAGGGGAGCATTCCGCACATTCGCATCGGTACGGCTGTGCGGTTCGACCCGGCGCGAATTGCGGATTGGATTGAAGTGTAACCGGGCTGTCGGACACCATGAACCTAAAGAGTAATTTGTACGACTTTCCCACCGGCTCTCACAGCGCAAACGCTGCTAGGCTCACCTGACCAGTGAGGTATCCGCCATGTCGAAACCAACTTTGCAATCGCTGACGTTTCTCCAGGAGAGGGGCGTCAAATTCTACATTGACGCGCCCCGCGAATGCGGCTTCCAAACGTTCAGATTCGCAGAACAGCGACGGGTGGAACCGCTCGGCATTGATTTCGCGCAACCAATCGTCGGTTCAAAACGCCGATGACTTTTTGCGTAGCGGGTCATGTAGGTCTCGCTCAACGAACTGCCCGTTCTCCCAAACGTAGTCTGTGTAAAGGCCGACAGAACCATATGGCGCGGTGATGTGTCCTTTCTCAAAAAGGTGAAACAGGAATTGCCCCTGCAACACCGCAAGTTCCGAGAACCGCCCGTCCTTCATGCCGTACACACCCAGCATTGCGCAAGCCGGAGTGCCATTGGCGGCAATCACAAGCTCCGCTACCCCATCGTTGGTCACGTCTTTTAGGCCGAGATGTATCCGCTTGGATTCGTTTAGGCAGTCCACGAAATCCTTCTTCATGGGAACCCCGTAGCCTTCGTTGTTCTTGAAGAAGGTGAGCCAATGCCGGAATTGCTGAAACTTGAACCTCACAGTTTCCTCGTTATCGTCGCCGTCGAAGTCGGAATTTATATCGACAACCCCGACATTCGGATACATGACCTGCCAGTAAAACTGCCCGTTCATCACTTTGCCCAAGGGGGCGATGCGTTGAACAGCCGTTTCCAAATCTGTGCGCTTTCGCCCATTCAGAAAACCAATCAGATGCTCGCGGAGCAATTCTTCCCATTCGGCTTCGTCGCGATATTGCCGGTATAAAAGCTTTTTGCTTTCCTCGATTGACTTGCGGAACTCGCGCACCTTTGCAGCCGACTCCGTATCTGGTTCGGTCTGCTCGCGAAAGTAGACGTACAGCAGCGGACGGTTATCTTCTGGAGGAAAATACGGGTCCACGTCTCCGTATCGTTCAGATGCAATCTCGAACTCTTCCAAAGTCCCCGTTTGCTCGCCTTCCTTGCCAGACGGAGCGCCAATTTTGTTCCAGAACATGACGACCGTAAGGTCCGCTGTCCGAAGTTCGTTGTTGATGAGTTCTTGAGGTCGTCCGAAGGAAGGAACTACACGCTCCCAGCCGACCGCTTCCAGGTGAAAGCCCATGCTATGTGCCCGCAATGTGTTCACCGTCTCCAGGATTCGCGGGAACCGAGAACGTTCGGCCACAAGGTCGCCAGGGCACGCTAGAAACACGCGAAGCGTTTCGTAGTACCTGTAGTGGGTCGCTTCCATTGTTTGAAGCGTAACACCGGCTAGGCGGCCCCCAGTTCGTAGCGGGGGCGCAATGGGTTAGGCCGTCATAGAACTGATGTAGGGGTAAATTCCTGATGCCGAGCGCGGACCGAGATAGTCGGCGGCGGTAGCGTTGTTCGTCAGAAAGAAACTTCCGACAGCTCCAGCCGTGGAGACAGTTTGCGAGTAGGCCACCGATGTGAGCAAGAGGTCAGTGCATCCGCTGGCGTTCATATTCACGGTGACGGTGCCCGCATCGAAGTTGCCCCATTGAATCGCGTAGGACGGGTTTCCGCCGTTCGTATTGACAACAATCTTCTGGCCTGTACCGCGCGTGAAAGTGTTTCCCGAGCAGAATGTGCGCAAGACAGTAAGGACCAGGGCCGGTGACGGCAAAGTCAAAGGCTGGCTAGTCGCTGTGGTGGTGAAGTGAGTAAACGCCGATGTGCTAAATGCCGGACTCGCAGCGGTGAACTCAAAGACGCTAATTGAACCGAAAGACATGGACGCACTAGCCGTCACGGTGCAGGCCGCACTTGAGCCTGCCGTAGCGTGCCCGATGTACATATTGATTGGATTGCCCGCCGCATTCGTCGTATGCAGGTCAGTAGTCCAGGTGTTGCCCCGGGAGTCTGAGAATGTCGGCGTGGTGAGCGTACCACCTCCGGTGACGACCGCAATTAGGAAGTTGCCCGCCGTGACGTTCTTTGAATACGCGAGCGAAAGGGTTCCTGTGGCGTTGTTCACCTGTACGATGTTGGCCTGCCCGGTAAGCGTACCCGCTCCAATCGGAGCACCGGCAACTGACGAACCGTTCGATGCGGCGGTGACACGGCCAAAGGTATCTACAGTGACGCTCGCATTGGTATAGCTTCCCGGCGTCACACCGGAGGGGCTTGCCGTGATGTTGGGAGTAGCACCGCCCGAGCTTGCGAGCGGCGCTGATGCCGTCACCGCTGTAACAGCGGCGGTCCCATTGATTGTTATGTCGCCTAGACCGTCGTCCGTGATGGTGATGCCTGTGCCGTTCTTTAGATTGAGCAGCGTTTGGCTTCCGTTGGGTGTGCCATTTGTCTGTAAGGCCACTCCGCCTACACCGGTCTGATTGATAGTCGTAATGCCCTGCGAGGTTGAGGCTGTGACGGTTCCTGAGAGATTGAGGTCTAGCTCATGTATTCCATTGAGGTTGATTTTCGTTGCTGCCATTTTGTCCCTGCGTTTTTGGTCGTTACTGGCCGCCTAGCATTTCGTGCGCGAGATGCACGCCTTCAGCAGCCGCGCCCGACAGTCCGCCATACTTCGCGATTGTGCCTAGCCATTTCTGCCTAGCGGCAATCTTCTGGGCTTGCACATGGCTGCTATCAATGTGCTGAAGGAGAGCGTTCGCGTTGTCCTGCCCGATGGCTTGCGCCAACCGTCCCCGGTCGTTCAGCCTGTTTACTTTGGTGAAGAGCGTTTTCGCGTTGACGGCCTCGGGCGTTGCCTTCGTTCCGGCTTGAACCAACTCGGGCCGGAGTCCGTTGGTAGATTGCCGGAGGGCGTTCGACAGGTCCGTCAGAGCAGACTGATGCTTCCAGGCCGCGTCCGCACGCGCGAGCGTGTCACGGTCTACGCCTTTCTTTTCCAGGTCGTTCAGCATCTTCTGATGCGCGGCTTCGATGTCCGATTGCTTCTGTAGCAACTCGGCTTCTTTTTCGTCATCCAAGCCGACGATTTCACCGAGCTTGTCAGAAACGTTTCTCGCTGCGTCACGGAATCGGCCAGCCTGACCGCCACTCAAATTATCGAGGGTCTGATACAGACCGGATGCTTTGGCTTTGACGCCCTCGGCAACTTGCTGCGCTGCGTCCCGAATGGAAGGCGCTGTCGGCTTCGCTACCCCGGCCCGGTCCGCAACTTCACTCAACAGTGAGCGAATGCCGTCCTGCAACGGTTTCTGCAAAGCTGAGTTGTCCAGGGCGGTGCGAATCGCGCGATAGGTCTCTCCGGCTGTCCCTAAGCCCGCCGTGAGGCCGCCTGCAAGTAACGCTTGCTGTCCGGCGTCATGGGTGTCACCACCCGTTTTTACGCCAGTGATGATGCCCTGTGCAGCGCCGGAGCGGAGCGCGTTCACTCCAATCTCAAACGCCTTTGCCAGTAGCGGACTGGACTCCAGTACCTTTGAGACTTTCGCAGCATGAACCAATTTTTCGGAGTAGGGCAACGCTTTTAGCGCTTCATCTCCGAGAATGAACTCGCCCGTTGTTTCGCCAACCTGCCCAAGCTGCCCAGCAACGCTACCGTTGGTGGTGTCCTGTGACAGGTCGTGAAGAGCCTTGTTGACTACACCCGGCTTTTGGCCGGTGACTTTATCAAATATGTCTGAAGCTCCCGCTGCCGTACTGAATATGCCTTGGCCCGCTCCGGCGAAGAAGTTGCCGACGCCGTTCACAGCTTTCATTGCGAGATTGTCGGACGCGGCGCTGCGTTGCAACTGGTCCGCCGACCAGGGGAGGCTCTCCCCGGCATGGGGTCGGGCAGGGTTGGTTAGGGACGTTACTACCCTAGACGCGAAGCGCTACGACCGGCGCGGCGGACCGGCTGCGGGCATCCCCTGCAACGCTGGCAGCCGCAAGCTTTCCAGGCGCGAGCTGGTCTGATGCACAACAGCGAAAAAGTCGGGAGGATTCCCTCCGGCCTGTAGGCAATTCGGTTGCCATGTTAGGCACAACATACAGACGAAAGGTGTATTATTGCTGATATTTTCCACTTGTGTTGTGCCTAACTATGCTGTATCGTCTGTTTCAACGGACGTAGAAAGACACGATACGGAGGGCTGAAACCGTGGCGAATGGCAAGGTTGTTACTTATCTGAGGGTATCGACAGCGAGGCAGGGTATGAGCGGGCTTGGCCTAGAAGCGCAGCGGGCCGCTGTGCAGGCGCATCTGAGAGGCAGTGAGGGGAAGATTGTTGCGGAGCTGGTAGAAGTCGAGAGCGGCAAGCGTAACGACCGGCCTCAGCTCATGCGGGCGTTGAAGCTGTGCCGTCTGCACGGCGCAACGCTGCTCATTGCGAAGTTGGACCGGCTCTCGCGTAACGTCGCGTTCCTGTCGAACCTGATGGAATCGGGCGTGGGCTTCACAGCGGCGGACATGCCGGAAGCGGATAAGACGCACCTTCAGATGATGATGGTGTTTGCCGAGCATGAGGCCCGCGCTATCAGCGCCCGCACAAAGGCCGCTCTCCAGGCTGCGAAAGCCCGAGGAACAGTGTTAGGCGGGTGCCGCGTGACAGCGGAGCGCTTCGCTGACATCGGCGCGGAGGGACGGGCTGCCAGCGCGGAGGCGAGGGCTACAAAGGCGCGTGGACGCGCTCAAGACCGGCTAGAGGCTATCGAGGATGTGAAGGCCAACGGCGCTGTGTCCCTGCGTCAGATAGCGGCTGAGTTGAATGCGCGGGGCGTTCCCACGCCATCACAGTTCGGAAGCTGGTCCGCCGCTCAAGTCTCGCGCGTACTACAATACGCATAGAGCTGCTTCACAGTCCGGGACAGATGGCCTCCGCGACGGCGGGGGCTTTTCTGTGCCTGCGTGCGCTGCAAGCGGGTGACGGGGCATAGGATGCGTTCTGTTGTGCCTAACTCGCGCGGGTGCGTACTCAGTACGGCGTGCAAGCAAGAGAGGGAGGCTTTCGGCCTAGCCCGGAGGGTAGGGCAGCAGCCGACTGATAGCAGACCGTAACGCGGTACGGGCTTGGTGGTATGGCTTCTAAGGCGTCAGGTGTCCAGGCGCTAAGGGGATGAGGAAGCCTGCCCGGATGCTCGGGCAGCAAACGACTAGCCAAACATTTCCCCACAGCCTGTAAACGACTGCCCGAATGGTTGTAGCGTTAGGCACAACATTTCTCTTGCGCGGTTAGGCACAACGGTGCTACCGTCTCTCTGTGCCATTCATCCGAACCAAAATCGTCAAAGGGCAGACGTACTACTACCTCGTTGAAGGCGTGCGCGTGGACGGGAAGGTCCGTCAGCGTGTCATTGCCTACCTTGGGGAGTTTGAGACTGTCCGCTCCGCCTTGGCGTATTGGACCGCTCAGGTGAAAGGCGCGGAAGACGCGGCGGGCCGGAAGCACGCTCGCGAGATGGTTGCAAAGCTGAAGCCGCACAAGTAGTGGAGTCAGGTACGAAAGGGGCCAATATGACAGAGTGGACGCAGCAGACGTGGGAAGCACACATTGATGGGCTGATTGAACGCAGCAAGGGGATTGCGGCGCTTGAGCGCGGGCGCTCGCATCTATCAGACGACGAACTGCGCATCATCTACTCATGGGAGCTGACGACTGAGCAGAAATGGGCCAAGGTGAGCGCCATCCGAGAGGCGCGGGCGGCAAAGCGAGCGAAGCGCAGCGCCAGGCGCGAGACGCCGAAGATGGCGGCAGTCATCCCGTTCAGTTTTGAAGAGCGGATTACGTCCGCTGACGCGCTCAGGGCGGCGGCTCTTGGAGTCAGGCTCGACTAAGCCTACTCAGTACGGTCAGGAGATGGGCGGGGCTTCGGCTCCGCCCTTTTAGTTTGCCTTTTGAGGTACTGTGTCCGGTATCAGTTCACACCGACCATAGGTTGAGCGCTCTGCTTTGATAGTGGAATCAGGGGCGAGCGTTTCAATGGTCTGCCTGTAGCGTAGCGTTTGCCATGCGACTGTAACCCGCAATCTTGAAGTGAGCGGACTATTCATATAGAACCCTGCCTTCGTCGCCCAAGAGTCAACGTCCTTCGCTAGGAACAGTTCATCTGAGAACGGAACTCCCTTGTCATAGCCGCGATAGGTGAGAAACCCCATTTTCAATTCGGCTTGGTCTTTCTGCGATAACGAGCCAAACTTGCCAGCGCGAGTGAGTAAATCTTTGTATACGCGACTTTCAGAGAATATGAAGAATGACTGAGCTTGAGGTCTATCGTCGAAGCAGACGTATTGTGCCGCTGATGCGTCTAGCCCGCCAGCTTTATAGAGTTCGTTGAAGTAATCGCGGGCGGTTTGTGCAGCGGATGGTGAGGCCAAGGCCGACCCAAGCACTATGAAAGCCACGACACGGAACATGGCGTTCCCTTTCACAACCGGATGCGGATTAGAGGCACTCCCGAAAATTCTAGTGAGAGGTCGCACGGACCGCTTTACAACTATCGGTGCGATTACAACGAAGGTGTGAGCAGTGCATCCATACCTCCAACTTCGCGTTTGAGCAGCGAACAACGGTGCTATTGCCACATTTCGCTCTCCGCAACTTGTTGAAATAATGCGCGTCAACCATCACACAAAAGAGGCACGTTGCGCCCGGAAGTACCACAAATATGCAGCCTTTGGGGAACTGTCAATATAGGAATCCACCGATAGCTTGGAATCCAGTAATGCACTTTTTTTCGCTGCTCTCTGGGGAGAGGGACGGCGGGAACAACAAGCAACGGTACGGGGCCAGGGGTGAGGAATGCGGGAAGTCAGGAACGAAACGAATGTTGTAAGGGTCACGGTTGGGAAGTACAAAATCGAAGCGCACAAGCAGAAGACCACTGAGGTCAGGAGCGTATGCGACCGCAAAGCAGAGAAGCAGTCGAAGCGAGATGACGCAGAGAGCGGCGCGACTGCCGAGACCGGCATATTGATTCTAGTCTTCGGGGCAATTGCTCTAGGTGTGATGGCAGGTGTCCAGGAGTTTTCCAAGGACAGCACTGTAGCGCTGCTGAAGCTGCTCGCACACTACATCATGTCTCACCTGCCCTGACGTTCCGATACGCTGGTCGTTAGCTGTGTCGCGTATTGAATACGGATGGTTGCCAGCGTGGGTGCAAACGTGGGTGCAGTTTGGGTGCAATAAGGATTGTGACGGGTTCTTTCCCGTTCTGTAGACTGCTTAGGAATCAGCCCAAAATGCGGGGATTCTCATCTGAGCTGAGTTGGGGTGGGTGAGGTCGCTAGTTCGAATCTAGTCGTCCCGACCATTTCTTTCAATCATTTGGCAAAAGCGAGTTGGCCGAATGGGCCCAAGCGCGGTCCAAGAAGATCCAATAAGGAGTAAGGACTTTGATCCGGCCTGGCGTCGGGTTCGAGTCCGTCCCATGTAGTTGCCTAAAATCGACCGCCAAACAGAATTTAGTGGCACGCCTCTTGAAAGCAGAGGTTCTGGCTGAAGAACGGGATTACATGGTTCTGAAAGCGATCCGCCACCGCGCTGGTATGCGTGCCGTGGTAGATTTCAAAGCCGTTTTTGATCCCGTAGCTGTCGAGGATATCGTGAAGTTTGGTCGCGTCGAAGCGCAGACCGTCCTGATCGCCCACGTCCATCGAGATCGCTTTGTATTGCTTCAGATTGCCGATGTATTGATCGACGAAGGCGAGGGGAGCATTCGCCGCCCACTTCGCCAGAACGTCCGGCTGCGGTACGCCATCTTTTGTGGGAAGGTCCGCAAAGAGCGGAGGGTTTTTAGGGTCGGGCGACCATGCGGCAGCACTGGCAAGCTGGGCTTGAAAACCAAACGGCAGTTTAGCCAAATCCTCGGGAGTTTTCGCATTCGCGACCGCCTGCTCCAAGGCATCCGGGCCAGCTGCCGGCCGCGCTTGTGGCCCGGCGCCGCCCGGCCTTCCATTTCCGGCCATTCTGGCGGACATGCAGCACGGGCTCATGATGTAAAGACTGCCGAAAACCTCCGGGTGCTTCATGCCGATCCGTGAGGCGCCATAACCGCCCATCGAATGCCCCACCAGCCCGCGGCTCTCGCGATTGGGGATCGTGCGGTAATGCGCGTCGATGTATTGCACGAGGTCGTGATAAATGAACCGCTCGAAATCGCCGGTTGTGACGGAGCTCGAATACATGGACCCGTTGTGGACGGTCTTTGAATCGGGCAGCACGACGATCATCTCTTTGGAGCCCAGCGCAAAGGCCCCTTCGATGGTCTGAGGAACATGGATCTCATGGGTCCACTGCTCCGCTCCGATGGAATAGCCGTGCAACGCATAGACCACCGGATAGCGGTGATGCTTGTCCCTGTTGTAGCTGGGAGGAAGAAAAACAATGACGTCGCGATCGACAGCATCACCCTCCAGGTTGCCCTCAAGCGATGCGCCATGGACCTTTATGTGCTCCACAGTGTCCGGTTTTGCGTTCGGAACCGGATCGGGGATCTCTGTCTTTACTTGCGCGGCCAGTGGAATCCCAAAGGTAAGGATTGCAGCGGCAGTCAGGGCGAGGGTCACTCTTGGTTGTCTCATGGGAAGGCAAGCTCACTCTATCGAAGCGTTGAATGCACAACAAGTTCAATAAACTGATCCATTCGCACCGAATGAATCGATCGTCATCTCAGGCACAGCGACTAACTTCGTCATGCCGCTCTATCCTTTGCCGGAACTGGTTAGCGTACCAGAAGGGTGCTCCGGTTCGCAGAATCACACATGCGGTCAGTCCGCACACTATGCCACGACGAAAGTTCGATAGTCAAATTATTGGGTGCGCCGTTGCTGCATCCAACCGAAAAGCGAAAAAGTGGCGCGGCAGGACATATGGCGGATGAACAGCCGGAGATTCTGACGGTGGACGGACGAGAGGTGCGGATCACGCACCCATCGAAACTCTACTTCGCGAAGGATGTCCGGCTCACAAAGCTTGATCTCGTCCACTACTACCTGGCCGTCGCGCCCGGAGCATTGCGCGGAATCGTGAACCGTCCCATTGTGCTGAAGCGCTTTGTGGATGGCGCGGAGAAGCCGCCCTTCTACCAGAAGCGCGCACCGGCGGACCGGCCTGCGTGGGTCCGCACCGTAACGCTTTCCTTCCCCTCCGGACGCACCGCGGAGGAGATTGTGGTAGACGATGCGGCCGGGTTGGCATGGATTGTGAACCTCGGCTGCATGGAACTGCATCCGCACGCGGTGACGGCGGATGACCTGGACCACCCGAACGAACTGCGCATCGATCTCGATCCGAATCCCGGCATTGGCTGGGACGATGTGCGCCGCGTCACGATGGAGGCGCGGTCTGTGCTGGAAGAGGCCGGTCTGCGGGCATGGCCGAAGACCAGCGGATCGCGCGGCATGCACCTGATCGTGCGCATTGCGCCGCGCTGGGGATTCACTGAGGTCCGCAGGGCGGCGCTGGCGGTCGCGCGTGCGGTGGAGCGCCGGGTTCCATCGCTTGCCACATCGAAGTGGTGGAAGGAAGAGCGACACGGCGTCTTTCTGGACTACAACCAGAATGCCAAGGACCGGACGACTGCATCGGCATATTCCGTCCGGCCGCTGCCGGATGCGCGGGTCTCGACGCCGCTGCGCTGGAACGAGGTGATGGAATGCGATCCCGCAGACTTTACCGTGCTCACGGTCCCGCAACGATTCAAAAAGATCGGCGATCCGCATGAGGAGATGGAGAATGCCGCCGGCTCGCTGGATGCGCTGCTGGAGATGGCCGCTCGCGATGAGCGCGAAGGGTTGAAAGACGCTCCCTGGCCGCCGCACTTCAGGAAGATGGAGGGCGAGGCGCCGCGCGTGGCTCCGTCTCGCGCAAAGAAGGCGGCGAAAAAGGGCACAGAACCTAAAAAACCCACTCTCGCGAAACCGGGGAGACGCCCTCGTGCGCCGCTGTTGATCATCGCCAACTCGCCGGATGAGTCCGCCGCATTGGCCGGTCTGGAGCGATGGAAGAAGCGTCACAAGAAAGCTGCCGCAATGTTGGCTGCAGACGATGTTCTGGTAGACCGTATGCGCGGGCGCTCCACGACGTGGACACGCATTCGCGTGAACCTGCGCAATGTACCGGAAGAGTTGCGGCCCGAACAGGAGAAGCCCGACCCGGACGAGGCTCCGGCAACGCGCTAAGAAAAAGTAGAAACTCACCGTCCGCGCGCGAAGATCTCCTCCAACTCCTGCGGCGGGACCACCTCCAACTGCGCATACGTACATTGTTCAGGCGGCTTGTCCTTGCGCCAGCGGCGGAACTGCGCAGTGTGGCGAAAGCGGTCGCCCTGCATGTGGTCATACGCCACTTCAACGACCAGCTCCGGACGAAGCGGCTCCCACGACAGGTCCTTGCCCTGGCTCCATCGGCTCTGCGCGCCGGGCATGCGGCCGCCGGTTCCCTGCTCCGCCCATCCGGCCCACGGATGGTCCTTGAGCGCATTGCGCCGATACGGCGCGAGCAACTTTACCAGTTCGCGCCGCTTCGGCATGGTGAAGCTGGCGCAGACTCCCACGTGCTGCAGCGCGCCTCCGCGATCGTAAAGCCCCAGCAAGAGTGAGCCCACCGCATCCTCGCCGGTTTTGTGCCAGCGAAAGCCGGCAACGACGCAATCGCAATCGCGCTCGTGCTTCACCTTCAACATGGTGCGCTTGTCCGGTTCGTATATCCCATCGACGGCCTTGGCCATCACGCCGTCCAGGCCTGCACCCTCGAAACGGCTGAACCAATCGGCTGCCGTCTCCCGGTTCGTCGTTGAAGGAGTGATATGCAACGGAGGCTTTGCGGACCGCAACGTTTTTTCGAGCAGCGCGCGCCGTTTTGCGAACGGGACTTTCATCAAATCTTTCTCGCCTTCACAAAGAAGATCGAAAAAGACAACCGATGCGGGCGTTTGTCCTGCGAGAAGCTTCACGCGCGAGGCCGCGGGATGGATGCGCAACTGAAGCGCATCAAAATCCAGCCCGTGCCGCGTGACGATCACCACCTCGCCATCGAGGACGCAGCGTTCCGGCAGTTGTTTGAGCAGAGGCTCGATCAGGTCCGGAAAATACCGATTAAGCGGCTTGCCGTCGCGGCTCTGGATCAGGACCTCGTCACCGTCGCGAAAGACAACACTGCGAAAGCCGTCCCACTTCGGCTCGAAGATCCATGAGCCATGCTCCGGGATCGCCTCCACGCGTTTGGCGAGCATAGGCAGGATCGGCGGCTTGAGCGGAAGATTCATCGCGCGTCACTCTATCTTGATGCGCGGAACCTCCAAATCGCTTGCTGCGCCGGATTATTGCTGCAGATTTACGTTCACCGGCTTGCTGTAGCCGGTGCTCACTCCATCCGCGCTGCACGAGAACTCTGCATCGAGTGGGTCCGCGGCATCCGTTGTCGTAAAGCCTTTGCCCCCGGGCTCGGCATTTTTCGGCGAGACGCCCAGTGAGGAGAAGTACGCATCCTGAATCGTTCCGTGGCCCGGCGCCGCACCGCAACCGGCCGCGGTCGCCGTACCCTGGGGCGCTCCCGATCCCCCCACCCAGGCATTGCTGCCGGCCGGAATGGAGTAGTCCTGTTTGTCGGCAAGAGGAATGCGCAGCGTGTAGGAGCTGCCGTCAGCGCAATGGACGTCCGCCTGCACGTTGCCGTTCACCAGTGCCGTTGCATCGGGATGTGAGCCTGGAATCATCAGTTGATACGCGGCCTGGACCGTCTGGCCTGCATCGACCTTCAGGTGCGCTCCATCCAGCGGCAGAACAAATGTACCGGCCGCGACCCATGGAGTCGGGAACTCGGGCTCGCCCTTGGGATGCGTCCCCCACCATGCGGTCCAGCGCTTGTAGTCGAGCGACGGAAAGGGATTGACCTCAACGTCCGATTGCTCCGCGGTCTTGCCGAGCAGGAACTTATCGACGAACGCGGTAATCGCCGGTGCTTCCGTCGGAAGAGTCCCGCAGTGCGGATGCTTGCCGTCAATAAAGAAGCCGAACCGGTCTCCAATGCCAAATGCGTTGTAAACCTGCTGCGTGGCGCGCGCCGAGACATAGTTGGCGCGATTGGTGAGCCAGTAATAGTCCGTGTTGCCGGTCTCCAGCAGAGCGCGCGGCGCGACCAGGTCCATCAGCTCATCGTGGTCTTCGGGCAGCTTGTACACGTTGTCTCCGGCGAACTGCCACATCTGCCCGCCAAACCATTCCTTGCTGGTGGTGTCGATCTTCTCGACAGCTCCCTGCGCCTCGATCTCGTGCGAGACGCGCCACGATGGAGCGCCGCCGCCGCCATTCTCCTGCGCTATGGTGAGGGCAATGCGCTCATCGAAGGCGCCGGCAAAGAGGGCCATCTTGCCGGCGTACGAGCAGCCGGTGACGGCCAGATGCTTCACATCGATCGGCAATGGGTTGACTGCCTGATGCGAGGCGATCTCGATGCCGTCGATCACCCGGCTGACGCCCCATGACCACGCGGCATACATGCCTGAATTGCTTTTCCCATCCGGGCATGTGCCCGCGCAAAGCTCCGGATAGAGCTGATAGAAGGGGTCGGAGGTATGGACCTGACCGCGCGCGCCATACACCGTCACCTGGTTATGGACAAAGTCGACAGTCGCGATCGGCAGGTCCGCAAATACCGCCGCAGGCAGGCTGCCGAAGTTGCCTCTGGCAGGCGCGGGTGCGGCGGCCGGTGCGCCAGGGCGTTGCGGCCGCGCGCCGCCGCTCATCGCAATCATCGCGGGATAGGGACCCGGGCCTTTGCCGGTGGGAATGTAAACCGGCTCCGTCAGCGTCAGCGATTTGCCGTTGCGCGTAACGTTGATTGTTAGCGTGCCCTTGGAGTTCGCATCCGCCGTCGGTACATAGGTGGCCGTGATCTTGCAGTCGGAGCAGTCGGGCTTGGGGCCGATCTCATACTTCTCGATCGCCGCCTTGATCTGGTTGCGGCGAAGCTCCCACGCAGCGAACGACGTGTCGCGCTTACCGCTGGCGAAGACGAACGGATCGGGCAAGGGCCGAATGATCGGGAGCTTCTCGAACGAGGGGAACGCCGGCTGCGGCAACTTTGCGCCGGTGTTCTCATGCGCGTAGACGAGGGGAATCCGTGCGTCGCCGGAGGTATTCTCCTGCGCGCGTGCCGCGGACGCCGTAACGAACGGCAGCGCCACCGCGAGCGAGAGAAACTTCGGGGCGATTCTGCCGCCGGGCCGGCGTCTCTCCATGTTGTTCGATCGTCGCATCATCGCCTTGTTCTTCCCTTCGCGAATTCCAGCGTGGTATTTATTTTGCGTTGCAAACTATATTCCTGAGGCTGCGGTACTGTCAATGACCCGGCTGGTCAAAAACGTCGATTTTCCTTTTTACCCAACCAACTACTTGGCCTGCGTACCGGACGTTGGCTCGTTGGCCAGCCGGTAGCCGACGAAGGCCAGATGTTTGCTGTCCGGAGCCCATGACGGTACGTTCATCGTCCCGGAGCCGCCCGTAAGGGCGACGAGATCGCGGGTGCTCCGGTCCTTCATGTTCATCAGCCGCAGGATAATGGGCCTGTTCGCCGGATGGCCTGTCGTTCCCTTTTCGTAACTGATGTAGACCATTTGACTGCCGTCGGGCGACACATGCGGTGTCCAGTTGACGCGTTCGTCCGAAGTGATCTGCTCGGGTGAGCTTCCGTCGGGCTTCATCCGCCAGATCTGCGTAGTGCCGCTGCGGTCGGAACAGAAGTAAATGTACTTGCCGTCCGGCGAGAAGTCAGGATCGTCGCTCACGCCGCTGCCGGAGGTGATCGCATGCTCGTTCGAGCCATCGACAGCAACGGAGAAGATGTTGAGGGACCCGTTCTCCGGATGCGTAAACAGAATCGTCTTTCCATCCGGCGACCAGCTATGCCAATAGGAGCCGTCGATGTGACTGACCTGCTTCGGTTCCCCGCCGTCGATCGGTACCAGAAAGACATGCGCGCCCTTAAGACCCACCATACTGCAGGTGATGGCGAGCATCTTGCCGTCGGGCGAGAGACCGTGGCTGCCGTTGCATCGCGTGGCGGCGCCTACATTGATACCCGTGGGCTGTCCGCCGGTGGCGGGAATCGTCATGATGCTTCCGGCTTCATCGAAGATCAGGCTGCGGCCATCACGTGTCCAGTTGGGCGCCTCGAAGTAGGCGGTGGCTTGGTACAAGGACACAGGCTGAGCGGCGGAACGGGCCGTCGCAATCGTCTGGAGGATGCTGGTAACGGAAGACGGAGGTTGCGCTGCGGCCGGTTGCGCGGAAAAAGCCAGGATTGCGCATGCCGCCGCGGCGAAGCAAAACACGATCCTGTCGCTGTTCCACCGCTGCATCCCTCTGGCATTTCGTTTCGGTGCCATACTTTTTCCGGTTTGCGCGGCCCGGCGCAGGATTTGACCGTCCATTTATATGCCCGCACCTTGATCCGTCGCAACGCTACAGCAAGGGGAGCCATGTCGATGGTTCCGATGCGATTGATTCACGGACCTGCGAAGGCAACAGCCTACTAGAGATACTCTTTGATCATGGGACATCAGGACGCCGGCCGCAGCGGCGGTTGGAAATGGTTGGCACTCATCCTTGCCGTCTGTGCGACAGAGGGTTACGCGCAGCAATCCGCTCCGAAGCCAGTCGTGGCCCCGGTGGCGCAAACCGTCACCGTCGTCGCCGATCGCGGCCTGGATGTTGGCGATGCCACGACGAGCGTCGTCACCTTGACGCCCGAACAGATGGACACCGCTCCGGGCCTGACGCTTGACGACCGGCTGCACCAGGTTGCCGGCTTTACGCTGTTCCGGCGGACGAGCTCCTGGACGGCGAATCCTACGACCGAGGGCGTGAGCCTGCGCGGGCTGGGGTCGACCGCCGCGAGCCGCACGCTCGTGGTGAGCGACCAGGTGCCGCAGAACGATCCCTTTGGAGGATGGATTCACTGGAACGAAATTCCGTCGCTGGCGATCGACGGCGTCAGTGTGCTGCGCGGCGGCGCATCCGATCTCTACGGTTCCTCGGCGATCGGCGGAGTGATCGATGTGACCCCGGCCATACCCGGAGAGCGAGATTCCGTGTCGAACGTAGCGTTCCGCGCGGATGCCAGCGGCGCGACCGAGAACTCCGCGAACGAAGACGTGCTGCTCTCCGCGTCACGGCACAGCCTCGGCGCACTTGGAGCCATGAGCGGCTTCTCGACCGGCGGCTACGTCCCTATCGCCCCGGCGCTGCGCGGCAAGGTAGATATTCCGGCAAACGTCCGCGGCGAAAGCGGGCGCGTGGAGCTGCGAGCGGCAAGCCATGCGGACCATGCGACGATGTTTCTTCGCGGCAACCTGTTGAACGAAGTGCGGGACAATGGCACGCCGCTCCAGACCAATGCTGCGCGTTTGTGGCGTTATCAATCGGGGGGCGACCTGCATACGGAGCACACGCAGTCTCTCCTGCGGCTCTTCGGCTCGCGCGAGGGCTACCGGCAGAGCTTCACCTCGGTCGCCGCCAATCGCAATTCTGAGACGCTGACGAAATTGCAACGCGTCCCTTCCGATGAATTTGGCTTCGCGGTGCAATCCGAGCGCACCTTCACTCCGCATGCAGTCGCCGGCCTGGGGCTTGATCTTCGCGATATCCGCGGCACGGACAATGAGACCTCTCCCGCAAGCGGCGTCACCACCAGTACCAGTGCACATCAGCGCGAACTCGGCGGCTTTGCCGTGGCACTGCTGCAGGCAAAGCAATGGACCCTGTCGGCATCCATCCGCGCCGACAGCTTTCGCACCTTCTCCGCGCGGCAGGTGCTATCGAACAAAGCCACGGTCACTTCCCTGCCTGAGATAGACGAATTGATGGCAAGCCCGCATGTGGGCGTGTTGCGCACACTCGGCGGCCACGCCGCGCTCACCGCGAACGCCTTCCGCGCCTTCCGCGGCCCTACGTTGAATGAGTTGTACCGCACCAGCCAGGTCGGTTCGCAAACGACGCTTGCAAACAACTCCCTGCTCGCCGAGCGCGCGACGGGTTTCGAATTCGGCGGCAACTTCTCGACAACGGAGTCTCTCGCAATACGCGCTTCGTACTTCTGGACCGAGGTGAACCGCCCCATCTCCGCGGTGGAACTGACGCAGACGCCACCGCCGCCCGCGCCCGCGGTGACCGAAACGCTGCAACGCCAGAACCTCGGCCAGATCCGCAGCCGCGGACTTTCGCTGGAAGCCGAACTGCGGCCCAGTGGCCCCGTCCACGCCTCGGTCGCCTACCAGCTCGCATTTGCCACGGTAACAGCGTTCAACTCGAGCTCCCCTGCACAGGCCGACCTGCGCGGCAAATGGACTCCTGAAGTGCCGCGGCAGGCCGTCACGGCCACGCTGGACTATGCGGCGCCGCGAATAGCGAACCTGCATGCGATCGCAAGCTACACCGGCCAGGCCTTTGACGATGCTGCCAACCGATACATCCTGCATCCCTATGCGCGCTTCGATGTCTCAGCCGATCGCGATCTCGGCCACGGGATTTCAATCTTTGCGGGAGCGCAGAATCTGCTGAATCGCGCGATCGATGCGGGCCGCACGCCGATCCTCACGCTGGCTGCGCCGCGGCTGGTGCAGGCAGGATTGCGGTATTCCTTCGAGGCGCGCCGATCGCACTAGCTGCTATCGCACCTCCAGAGACACGGTGCCCGTCACATCCTGATCCAGCACCCACCACGCGTCCTCACGATGAGCATCCGTGGCCTGCCCGTTCATCCACACACCACGCGAACCTTTCGCCGCCGGAAGCCGGACCCTGCCCTGCATACCTTCGGGCAGCGTGGCCGATAGCGAAAATGCCGGGCCCGCTTTCCACGCCACGCGGACCTCACCTTTTGGCGTCGGCACCTTACCACTGGCGGACTCAAGACCGCCGGGGTGAGGCTCGATCTCCGCTTCGCTCCATCCCGGCTTGCTCACCTGGACTCCGAGCACGAAGCGCGGCAGCAGATTCGCCGGAGCGGCTCCCCACGCGTGGTTCCAGTCCTGATTCGGCTTGTAGCGCTGGTCCCATGCCTCCCATGTGATGGTGGCGCCGCTCTCGACCATGTGCCTCCAACTGCGATCGCCGGGCGCCGTCATCTCTTCCAGCGCAGCCTTTGCCTGTCCGTTCTCAAACAGGCCTTCGAGCAGAAACTGTGCAGCATACACCGATCCCCGCATGCCTTGCTCCGCGAGCCACTGCGCTACATGCGCGCGCCGTTCCTCCGGGACCAATCCAAAGGCCAGTGGAAACAGGTTCGCGTGCAGCGATGTGTGACCGGTTCCAATGCCATCTCTGTAAAGTCCCGCTTTCTCGTCGAACAAAACTCGCTGAAACGAATCGAGCGCCTTATGCTCGCGCGCAGCGTAGTCAGCCGCATCGTTCTCTTTGCCCAGGACGACCGCTAACTCACGCATCTGTTCCATTGCGCGGAGGTGAAATGCATTGACAACGGTATTCACGGGGGTGAACACGTATCCATCGCGCTCACCAGCAGGCCAGTCGACGATGTCGCTGTGATGCATCTGCCCCGGCGTGCTCCGGACGAGGCCATCCTCTCCCGCGCGTTCGTCAAGAGTCTTGGTCTTCAGCCATTCGTAGTGCCGGGCCAGCCAATCCTTGTCGCCGGTCTGCATCCAGTCCGCGTAGGCCATAAAGACCATCTGCGGCGCCCACTCCGTGGGCCAGGTGGGATGCCGCATCAGCCGCTCGAACGTGTCCCGCTCCATCTGCGAGTCGGGATCGCCCGCGTAATAGCTAAGTTGCGTGAGATAAGCATCCGCCTCGTACGACCGCCGCTCTCGATCGCCGTCCACAAAGACACCGGCAAAAGTGGTCGCCTTGATCGAGTAATGGCACAGGTCCCAGATCTTATTCAGCATCGGGTCCGAGGAATCGAAGTTCGCCGCATGATCGTCCCATGTGCTGTCGAATGCGGCCCGCCGGCGAACCTCTTCGGGCCGCAATTTCCCGGGCCAGCCGGCAATCTCCACCCAGCGGAAAGGAGTCACTGCCCCCCAGTCTGCCGGCGTCCGCACGGCGTACGACTTGCTGTCGCGCTCTCGAATACCTGGAGGGGCCACCACCTGCGGCGCGCCATCCATCACGACCTTCACCTGCGAATAGCGCACCGACCCGGGCGGATCGCGGTCGATCCTGCCATCGCGCATCGCCTCGCCGAAGCGGATGGTTACCTCGCCCTTGCTCCCCGCCTGCGGCTTCAAAAGCAAATTGCCAAAAGCGACGCGGCCGAAATCGACAAGATAATCCCCACCTGCTAGCTTCGTGACGGATACCGGGGCCTGTTCGACAATCTTTACCGGAGCGCCCGCGGCTGCAATGCAAGGCCCCAGCACGATTGCAAGAAGCGCCACCCGGCGCGCCGAAATGCGAGCATGCGCCACGCGGCGTAAGGGCCCGGCAGAAAGCAGGCCTGTGCGATTGGAGGAGTGAGTCAACGCTTGCTCGACGGAATGGATTTCCCTGAAGCGATCATCTTGCGGATCAAGTCATCACTCAGCGGCCGGGCTGCCTGCACGATCTTGTCTTTCTCCGCCATCTCAGTCGTCCTCAGGATATTCTGTTGGCTGCTGTGCGGGAAGGACACTACGAGAGTGCCGCATCGCTCTTCCCGGTGCAAGGAAAGAACTCCCCGTGCCCATCGTGGCACACGGGGATTCGCCTTGCGCTAGAAGTTGATGCGCGCCGTCAGTTGGCCGATGCGCGCATCGTTCGCCTGAACGAAGATGCCGGTTGGATTTGTGGCCGAATAAGAACTGGAAGACGAGCCTGCATTCGAAGAATTAAGTCCTCCAGGACCACCCCATTCAGGCGTATTGAAGACGTTGAAGAACTCGCCGCGGATCTCGAAGTTGACCCCTTCACGGATGGCGAACTGCTTGAAGAGTGACATATCGACCAGTGGGTGAAGCTGCTGGCGGATATTGAGAACAGTGCTATTGCTCTGCGAGGTAAAGGCCAGGCGTTGAATAAATGCCGGAGTCGGTGAGGTCGAATCGCAAGCAGTCAGCGTGTTATAGCCGGCACTGTTCGTTACGGTGTTAACCGGTTTACCGGCGGTGTTCTCGAAGCAAGTGTTGTACTGGCGGTGAAGCGACCAGTTCGGCTGTTTGTAGTTGCTGATAATATCGACATTTCCTGGAGCGCCAAGGAGTGCCCCGTTTGAGAACCGCATGACGCCGTTCAGTTTCCATCCGCCAAGAGCTTCCCGCGCATAGACTGGCATTGCGCCGAACTTCGGCAGTTCGTACGTGCCATAGAGAGTGCCAAACAGATTCGGGGCGCCATCCTGCACATGATCGAGTTGGCCGGTTACGGCTGCGTAGTTATCAAGGTAGCCGTTATGCAGCATCAGCTTGTCCCAGGTAAAGTTGCCCGCGATGGTATAGCCATGCCTCATCGGCTTGGTGATCTGCACCTGCAGCGCGTTGTAGGGAGCGGACCCAATCGGTGAGTAGTTCTCGTTAACCGCTTGGAATTCGGGGTAGGGCAACAGCAGGTATTGATTCTGAATTGAAACGCCATTGGCATTGCCGTTTGACGGAACCAAGAGATGCAAGGGGTTCGGCACTGTAGTGGTGAGGTAGGTGACTCCCGCAGCCCCTTGGTTGTAATACTGGGCCGGCAGGATATTGATGTTGTGATTGACCTCAAGATGAGTTGGCCGGGCGCCGACGTAAGCCACCTGTACGACGAGGTTATCGGGGAGTTGCTGCTGCACGTTAAGCGTGAACTGGGTCATCCTCGGCTGCACGTGGGCCGGATCGATGAACGAGACGGACTGTCCCAAAGCAGTTCCCAAACCAAGTGCGTTGCCGGTGGGAAGTTGAACGCCGCTTGGAAAGGGATTGTTTAAAGGATTGAGCGGGTGGTAGTTGTCTGGGGAGTTGCTTCCACCCGAGCTCGCACTGTAGCCAGTGCCAATTGGATTCTCGAACGTATTGAAGTAAATCAATCCGTATCCCGCGCGGATAACCGTGTTCTGAGCCACCTGGTAAGCCAGACCAATGCGGGGCTGGATGGCCTTGTAGTTGGCAGGGTACGGATTGCGGTTGCTGCTGTTGGTGTACTGTAAGCCGCCATATAACGGCAGTCCGGGAACAGATGCCTGCAGCGGGTTGACACAGGTGGTGCAGAATGTGGTCACCAGTTTATTGAACCGCTCCGTGTAGGGCGACTCGAGGTCCCACCGGAGACCGAGGTTGAGGGTAAGCTTCTGGCTCATGCGCCAATCATCCTGCACCCATGGCGCAATGTATATCTGCTGCAGCGCGTAGGAGGGGTTGATGGTATAGCTGTCGCTCGAGTAAGTCCCGAGCATGAGGCCGGCTAAGGCATCACCGGAATTCGGGTCGGCCCCAACATTCGTCGTTGTAACGTTCTGCTGCGTGAAACGGTTGTCGAACGTGAATCCCGGGGTGCCGCTGCCGCTGCCGAATCCGCTCTCCGGGTTTTGCTGATTGTAGCGGAGGATATTTCCCTCGAAGCCGAAGCGGATGGAATGGTTCCGGATGGTCTTGGTGGCGATTTCGTTAAGCGAACCGACCGTGCTGGTGCTGATCTGGCCGCCTGCGCCCGGAGCGAGACTGGCATAGCCGCTAAGGTTCACGCCCGGAAATGATGCATACGGATAATTGCCCGAGATGCCGAGCGAGCCCAGGTCGAAGCCTGAATTGCCGGGATAGACGAGCCCGAACGGATGGACTTCCAGTCCCAGGCGCGAATCCAGAACGAAGCTGGGAGAAAAGACATGGACCTCGTCCAGGCTGCCGCCACGAGTATTGCGGATGACGTTATAGCCATAACCGTTAGGACCGATTCCCTTAGGGAAGCCCTGCAAAGGGTAATTCTGGGTCAGGCCGGCTTGGAAATAGATCGCGTTGATCTTATCGTTCGCGCCGAGCGTCTGATCAATCCGGACGTCCCACGATGGATAGTTGCTGGGATAGGCGGTCTGGGTTGAGACGTAGTTGGGCGAGGTCTGGGCAGTGGCGCCCGGTACATTAGGAGCTGGATAGTAACTGGCAAGCGCCGCCCCCACGCTCGATATTGCCGAGGAGATATTGTTATTGGGGAAGTACTGCGTGCGGTTGCCGCTGGCGTCGACCGGCGAATTCGGCATATAAAGCTGAATTCCCGAAGTGCAGAACCCCGAGCTGTTGAACGTATTGCAAAGACCCGAAAAGTCACCTTTCAACTCAGCAGCCGTAGGAACACGCGACGAGTAGTTCACGGCAGTATGGGAGTGGTAACGCTCATACGCAACCATGAAGAACGTCTTGTCGCGGCCGTCGTACAGCTTGGGAATGCGTACTGGCCCATCGAACACAAAACCCGTCTGGCTCAACTGATCGTTGTTGCGGGGCTGATGCAGATGACTCTTTTCAGATAGGTTCGCGTTGAGATACGTGTTCTGGAAGACGTAGTAAGCCGCGCCATGGAAGGCGTTGGTTCCACTCTTGAGAATGGTATCGGTGACGGTTCCGTTTCCGTGCCCCACTTGGGCATCGAAGATGGATTGCGTGACCTTGACCTCCTGCACGGATTCCGGAGAAGGCGTAAAGCCGGCGTACGTAGCGCCAGACAACCGCTCGGGAGGATCGTTCGGAATGCCATCGATGGTGAGCCGGTTGTGGCCGGCGCTTCCGTCCGATACAAGCTGCACTGCCGTACCGCTGAAGGGGTTGGTGAACTGGCTCGACTTGCCCTGAAAATACCCGCCCGAGCCGCCGTTGATGACACCGACAGTTATCAACGCCAGATTATTTGGATCGCGGCCATTGTTCGGCAAATCCGTGACTTCCTGGTTGGGAATCGTCGTCGCTAGGCTCGGAGACTCCGTATCCAACAGTTGGGAGTTCTCCGTCACAATGACTGTTTCCGCCTCGCTTCCAACCGTAAGCGTGAAATCGGTGCCTACGGTCGCGCCGACCGTAAGCGTCACTCCAGTGCGCGACTCAACGCGGAAGCCCTTGGCCGTAACGGTGACTGTATAGACGTCAGGGGTGAGGGACGGGATTGTGTAGCTGCCCGTGCTATTCGTAATCCCTTTTGAGACGAAATGCGTAACCGTATCTGTTGCGGTTACCTCAGCGCCGGCGATCTTGGCTCCCGTAGGGTCCGAGACGGTCCCGCTTAGCGTTCCGAGGTACTGCTGCGCATCGGCGGAGGATGTTGCTAACGCAACGCCGAGCATCAGAAGCGCAGCCATGCAGGCCGCTGCTTTGCGAAACCGAATCATTTGCACTGAAGCCTCCAAAATTTATCCGATCTTTCAGCTCTTGCACAGGTGGGTATCTTCCGTGCCCAGGCAAGAGAGCCTCTTGTGAATGCCTGATCGTGAGCGCGCACGTTCGTGGCGGACAAGTTAATTTACGGGAAGGTAACGGTAGTTCTTACCGTAAGAACTTCGGCTTTGCTGTCGCAGAATCAGAGCGTTAGCTCGGGCGACCCTGCGCTGGGAAACCGTGTGCGGCGCGTGCTAAACTTGTCCCCGCTCGGAAAGTTTTTATGTTGTCCACGGTAAATCCACCGCCGGACGAGGATCTGACTCACTGGAGTGTGGAGGAGCGGCGGGCCCTGCTCGATCGCATGGCCGCCAGCGCCCAATTCCGGCGGTCTGCCCGGCTTCGCGATTTTCTGCTCTACGTCGGCACGCAATCTCTCAAGGAAGGCTGCCACGAGATTCACGAGCAGGAGATCGGCACGCGTGTGTTCGGGCGCTCGCCTTCGTACGACACCAGCCAGGACAACATTGTCCGCGTCAACGCGACGGAACTTCGCAAGCGCATCGAGCAATACTTCTCCACCGATGGCGCAGACGAAACCTTAATCCTGGAGATTCCGCGCGGCGCGTATCGCCCTCTGTTCCACCGCCGCTCGGCCCCGATAGAGCCTCACCCGCCCGCACCGGGCTCGCATCTTCCCGCACTGGTTCCCGCCCCGGTAACCTCAGTTGAACGTCCGCCGCGCCGCAACCTGCGTGCACATGTGCTCTGGGCGGTTGTTTGCCTCGTGCTTGCCGCGTTGTGCGCGTACCAGTATCAGCAAAACCGGACGGACAAAGCGGCTCTTACCGCATGGAACGGAAAGCCTGCACTCGCCGCCTTTTGGAGCGATTTCCTCCGTTATCGACAGCAGACCGACATCGTGTTGACCGACGATTCGCTCAGCCTTATCGTCGATCTCGTCGGCCATCCCGTCTCGCTTGGCGATTACCTGAGCCGCGACTACATGCGGCAGGCGCAGGCTTCCAGCCTGAGCACCGACCGCAAGTACGACCTCCAGCAAATCTATTCACATAACCTGATTACCTTCGGCGGAGTGCGCGCATCGCAGGAGATACTCGCGCAGATTCCTCCCTCTTTGCCCACGCATCTCACGCTCGCGCGCTACTATACCGCGGACGCGATGAAGCGTAACAGCGTCATCCTGATCGGCGGCAGAAAAGCCAATCCATGGGTCCATCTCTTCGATGACCGCATGAACTTCGTCACCGACTTTGGCGACGGCCGCGCGTTCGTATCCAATCTGCATCCCAAGCCCGGCGAACAGGCCGTCTACAACGTTTCCTACGACCCCAATGCCCTGGTCGGCTACAGCGTCGTCGCCTATTTCCCCACGCCCAGCGGCAATGGCAACGCCATCATCCTGGCCGGTACCGACTCCGATGCGACCGACGCCGCCGCCGAATTCCTGATGTCCGAGGAACAGATGGAACACTTCGAGGGACTGCTCCACTCCAAGACGTTTCCCTATTTCGAAATTCTGCTCAAGACATCGCGATTGAGCGGAACTTCCTTCAACTCCGAAGTTCTTGCGTATCGAACGTATTCAGGATTGCACTAGCGCATCTCACCAGGAGCGACATGGACATTCAGCGAGCAGGAACACAAGCCTCCGTGCAGGGCCGCGCCGATTGGTTCACAGGCGCAGTGCGCATCGATCCCCTCGTCCAGACGCCCGGCCCGGCACTTGTACAGAGCGCGAGCGTCACGTTTGAGCCGGGCGCGCGCACCGCCTGGCACTCGCATCCGCTGGGGCAGACGCTCGTCGTGACTTCAGGATGCGGACGAACACAGCGTTGGGGCGGCCCGGTCGAGGAGATTCGCCCGGGCGACGTCGTCTGGATTTCGCCCGGCGAAAAACACTGGCATGGCGCCGCGCCTACGACCGCCATGACGCACATTGCAATCCACGAACATCTTGACGGCAAGGTCGTCGACTGGATGGAACACGTCACGGATGAGCAGTACGGCGGCTGATTACGTCGCCGCCGCCGCTATCGAGATCTCTTCTTCCTGCCATGCCGCGCCGCCGGGAAAGCGATAACGGTCGAGCGACGCTGGAAAGATCTCAATGCTGTATCCAGGCGCAGCCGGCATCAGATAGCGTCCCTTGCGGATGTGCGCCGGATCGACGAAATGCTCATGCAGATGATCGACGAATTCGATGACGCGGTCCCGCAGCGTGCGCGAGACGGCGATGTAGTCAAACATTGCCAGATGCTGCACGTACTCGCATAGTCCCACGCCGCCGGCATGCGGGCATACCGGCACGCCGAACTTCGCCGCCATCAGCAGAATCGCGAGATTCTCATTCACGCCGGCCACCCGGCAGCTGTCGATCTGGCAGACATCGATCGCCCTGGCTTGCATTAGCTGCTTGAACATGATGCGGTTGTGGCAGTGCTCTCCGGTGGCGACGCGCACCGGCTTTACCGCGGCCCGTATTCGCGCATGACCAAGAATGTCATCCGGGCTCGTCGGCTCCTCCATCCACCATGGGTCCAATTCGGCCAGCGCATTTGTGCGCGCGATCGCCTCGTCGATGCCCCACTTCTGGTTGGCATCCATCATCAGCTTGTTGGCCCAGCCGATCTCTTCGCGCACAATCCGGCCGCGCCGCAGGTCACTTGCAGGGTCGCCGCCGACCTTGAGCTTGAAGTGCGTCCAGCCTTCGGCCAGCGCCTTGCGGCTCAACGCGCGAATCTTCTCGTCGCTGAAACCAAACCAGCCCACCGAAGTGGTGTAAGCCGGATAGCCCTCCCGCTCCAGTTCCGCGATACGCTCGCCTCGTGTCGCACGACCGGCCTCGAGAATCTGCCGCGCCTCTTCCCGGCTCAGCGCGTCATCGATGTACTGAAACTCGACCGCGGCCAGAATCTGCTCCGTATCCAGATCGGAAAGCAGCTTCCACAGCGGCTTGCCTTCCGCGCGCGCCCACAGGTCCCACACCGCGTTGATCAGCGCGCCGGCGGCGAGATGAATCACGCCCTTCTCCGGTCCAAGCCAGCGGAACTGGCTGTCGCCCGTCAACTCCCGCGCAAATGCTGCCATGTTCCCCGTCAACGACGACAGGGTTCGACCTTTTACGAAACGCGAAAGATACTCCAGCGCCAGCGCGCACAGCTCGTTGCCGCGACCCAATGTAAACGTCAGGCCGTAACCGGCAAGACCGCTATTCGTCTCCAGAATGCAGTAGGCCGCCGAATAATCGGGGTCTTTGTTGACCGCGTCCGACCCAATGCTCTCGCGCGAAGTGGGAAAGCGAAGATCGATGACACGCACGCCGGTGATGACGGTCTCAGACACGTTACTGGGGTTCCTTCTCATCGCCTGACGCCGCCTTTTGCACGGTTCAGCGACTTGGCTGCGGGCGTGACGCGGGCAAATTTCATTTCTACCGCTGAAATACATGGCTTGTCAATGAAATCACGTCGCTCGCAGGTGATCGTCTTTTCTTCTGCAAAATTATGTTTTCACTATTGACGACGATTGGTCCTTCCCGGTAGAACCTTCTGGCGATTGTTTTCAGCCTTCGGCGCGCTGCCGGAGCGCATCGTCCCGATCACCCGCCTCGCCCATAAAGGACCGCCCATCATGAAAGCAAACCCCATCACGCGCCGCCGGATGCTCGCCGGCTCTGGCGCTGCCCTGGCTGCAATCGGTTCGTCACAGGCCTTCGCCGCGCAGGTCACTTCGGCCGTCAACGCGCCGGCCGGCCGGCCGCCTCAGCCTATCCCACCCACGGCAGACCAGATGCGCCGCATGCAGTGGTGGCACGCGGCCAGATTCGGCATGTTCATCCACTTCGGTCTCTACAGCCAGCACGCGCGCCACGAGTGGGCCATGGAAAACGAGGCCATCCCTATCGGCGAATACATGCAGCTGGCAAAAGTTTTCAAGCCCAAACCAGACGCACCGCGAGCCTGGGCAAAACTGGCCAAGGCGGCCGGCATGAAGTACATGGTCCTCACCACCAAGCACCACGAGGGCTTCTGCAACTTCTCGACGAAGCTCACCGACTACTGCGCCACCAAACAGGCGCCGCAGCACGACATCGTGGCGGAGTATGTTGAGGCCGCGCGCGCCGAGGGCATGCACGTCGGCTTCTACTACTCCCTGATGGACTGGCATCATCCCGATGGCGCCCGCTGCAAAACCGATGAAGCCGCGCGCCGCCGCTTCGTCGACTACACCCACGGACTGATCCGCGAGATACTCACCAACTATGGCAAGATCGATGTGCTCTGGTACGACGTGGACTGGCCTCTCAATGCCGCCGAGTGGGAGTCCGAGAAGATGAACCGGATGGTCTTTGAGCTCCAGCCCGACATCATCGTCAACAATCGCAATGGTCTGCCCGGCGACTTCTCCACGCCCGAACAGCGCATCGTCGCCGAGGCCAACGGCCGCGCCTGGGAGAGCTGCATGACGCTCAACGACAGCTGGGGCTATCAGCGCGCGGACGATAACTGGAAGTCCGCCAAGACCGTCATCCGGAACCTCATCAGTTGCGCGCGCGATGGCGGCAACTACCTGCTCAACATTGGGCCCCGCCCCGATGGTTCCATTCCCGAAGAGTCGGTCGCCGTGCTCAGTGAGGTCGGCCGCTGGATGGAAACCAACGGCGACACCATCTACAGGTCGGACATC
>Ga0134125_10001217_pt1 | contig 31935 bp, 31 predicted proteins | sample KB31751_FD_96464 | JGI IMG/M metagenome (GOLD analysis project Ga0134125, IMG submission 96464) | Terrestrial soil microbial communities with excess Nitrogen fertilizer from Kellogg Biological Station, Michigan, USA - KB3-175-1 | ecosystem: Environmental > Terrestrial > Soil > Unclassified ... | reverse complement strand
TGCAACTGCAAACGGCCCGCTTCGGCGGGCCGTTTCGTTTTGCGGCTATTCGGCCGGCTGCAGCGAGGCCGTCAGAGTTGGCGCGGGCGGCTTGGCGAAGCCGTGGATGTAGGCCTGCTGGCCGGAGAAGGATTCGATCGGCACGTAGTTGCGCAGCACCGTATCTGGCAGCACGCGGCTCGACATATTGTCGAGAATGAAGTTCTGGCCCTCTGCATGTACGGCCAGCACGGCGTGGTACTCGCCGGTGCGGGTGTCCTTGAGCACCACCAGTTGCAGCTGTTCCGGCGTGTAGCCGATCGAGCGCAGCAGCCACAATTTGGCGATGGCGTAGTCCTCGCAGTCGCCGGTCCCCGTCGCCGCGGTTTCGACCGGCGTCGCCCAATGGTCGACCGTATCCGGGCGGTAGCGGATCAGCGTGTTGACGCTCGCATTGATGAGGCTCAGCGCTTCCAGCGCCGGCTGGCCTTCGGCCTTCTGTGCCGCCTTGGTGAGCAGTGCATCGACTCCGGTTGAGCAGGCCGCCGTGGTGCAGTGCGCGCCGAACTGGCTGGTGAAGTCGCGGCTCGAGACGCTGCGCCACTGCGCCATCGTGGGCAGGGTGCTCACCGGCAGCGCGACGGAGCCGAACACGCCGTAGTTTTCGGGCTCGATCTCTCTGGCGGCGCGCGGCAGGCGAATGGCCATCGGCGGCAGGCTGGCCTCGAGCGGCGCCGCGACCGCGGCCGCGGCGTCGCCGGCCGCCGCCACGCCCATCCAGTGCGCGCTCAGATCGAAGGCCGGCCGCAGTTCGAACGGCGTGTCGGTACTGGCAATCGCGATGGTCGGGGTGAACATCACTGCCGCCGCGACAAGTCCAAAGATAGTCTTGTTGTTGAGCACTTCTGCTCTCCCTGTTGCAGGAGAGCGTAGGCAAAATCTCAGAATACTTCGGAAAGCGGCATACTATACTGAGTATGACTTAAATCGATAAAATTGAATACATTGGCATGTTGCTGCCGCCGAAACAGCCAGGTGCTGGCCCCGCATTCGAGGCTAGAGGTCGCGGCCCTGCGGCAGGCGCCAGGCGCGCCTCGGTAGCGAGGGCGTGCCGCCATGAGCGGTGGGCCCTGTGGCCGGGTGGGTTGCCAACGCGACGCGCGTCGTGGTGCGTCCGGCGCCCCGCCGATCGAGCCGGCTCAACTGTGCCGCCGCCTCGGCGATCATGTCATCGGGGGCGGCCGCAGCATCCGCTGCCGGCCCTGGGCTGGGCCTTGCTGCCGCCGCCGTGTCCGCAGCCGGCTCTCCGGTGGCCGTCTTGTCGAGCACCAGGTCCTGCGGGCCGCCGGTCAGCAGCATATATTCGGTCCCGTCGCGGCGGAGCAGCACGACCTGGCGCCGCCCGTCGATCCGGGCCGTCTCGACTATCGCGAGCCGATGCGGGAGAGTGCGGCGGCGTCCGCGCACCAGCAGTCCAAATAGATTGAGGATGAGCAGCAGCGCGAGGAGTAACGCCGCGCAGACCGAGCCATAAAGCAGCGGCGTTCCTCCGAACAGCGCTTCCAGAAAACGCATTACTTGCGCCTCGGCCTGTGACGGTCCTTGCAGAATAACAGTATAGGGAGGAGGCCAGCACTGCACGACAATTGTCTGAACTGGTAAAGATCGGCAGGCGAAGGCGCTGCCGGCCGGATCGGGCTTGGCCGTCCGATGTCCGGCTCTAGGACGTACTCCCGAAAGTGGTATGATGACTCGTTCAAGGGACCGGTCATGACATCACATCGCAGGATCATCGCACATCGCGGGCACAAAGTGGGCGCGCCCGAGCAGACTCTGGCAGCCTACAGGCTGGCGATCGATCTCGGCGCGCAGATGATCGAGGCCGATCTGCGTTTCAGCCGGGACGGCGTGCCGGTGATGCTGCACGATGCGCGGCTCGAGCGCACCACGAACGGACGCGGACCGGTGAGCGACATGGAGTGGGCCGAAGTCGCGCAGCTCGATGCCGGCGGCTGGTTCGGTTCGCCGTTCGCGGGCCAGCGCGTCCCTCGGCTCGACGAACTGTTCGCGCTGGCAGACGAGCGCGGCGTGGCGCTCTGCATCGAGGCCAAGGGCGATGCGCATGCCGAGAACGCCCATGCGGCGCTGTATGCGGCGCACGAGATTGCACGGCGCGGCCGGCTCGAGATCGACGTCGTTGCCTCCTTCGACCATGCCGCCCTGGCGGCTGCCGCTGCCGAGGTGCCTGGTTTGCGCACCGCGCCGGATCGGCTGCCCGAGCGCGGTCGTTCTACGGCGCGCGACCTGATCGCGCAGGCCAAGGCAGCCCGCGCCGCGGTCATCCAGCATCACTTCGCCGATCTCGAGGCGGCTGTGGTGGCCGAGGTGCAGGATACAGGCATCGAGGTCTGGGCCTGGCCTCCGGCCGACCAGGCGGAGGCGCAGTTCGCATTCGACAGCGGCGCAATCGGACTGATGGGCGACGACGTCGCGGCGATCGCACGCGTGGTGAAGGCCGGCGGCGATTGACAGCAAGGTGACGCGCCGCTAGGTCATAAGTCATCATACCTTTGGAGGTGATGTGAACAGCATCGAGGAGCTCGAGGAGCGGTTGTCGCGTCCGTCGCCGGCCCTGGTCAACGATCTGGCGGTGCTCGATGGCGACATCATGGTCCTTGGCGCGGGCGGGAAGCTTGGGCCTAGTCTCGTGCGCCTTGCGCTGCGCGCGGTCGAGGGCCGCAAGGCGGTGACCGCAGTGTCGCGTTTCAGCAACGCCGCGCATGCCGATGAGCTCAGGGCAGTCGGCGCCAGGATTATTAGCGCGGACGTCACCGACGATGCGGCGCTCGCGGCGCTGCCCGATGTCGCCAATGTCATCTTCCTCGTCGGCTCGAAGTTCGGGTCCACCGGGCGCGAGGCCGAGACCTGGTACACCAATGCCTACCTTCCAGGCCGTGTCGCCGAGCGGTTCAAGGCGTCGCGCATCGTCGCGCTCTCGACCGGTAACGTGTACCCGTTCACGCCGATCGGGAGCGGCGGGCCGGTCGAGACGGTGGCGCCAGGGCCGGTCGGCGAATATGCGATGAGCTGCCTCGGGCGCGAACGCGTCTTTGCGCGCTTCGCCGCCCGACACCACACGCCTTTGGCGCTGATCCGCCTCAACTATGCGGTGGAGATGCGCTACGGGGTGCTGGTCGATATCGGCCGCAAGGTGCTTGCCGGCGAACCGGTCGACGTCACCATGTCGGCGGTCAACGTGATCTGGCAGGGCTACGCCAACGAGGTGATCCTGCGATCGTTGCGGCACGCGACGCCCGACCCGTTCGTGCTCAATCTGGCGGGGCCGGAGACGCTGTCGGTGCGGCAACTTGCGACGGCCTTTGGCACGCAGTTTGGAATCGAGCCGCAGATCGCCGGCACCGAAGCGCCGGCGGCGCTGCTCTCCAACTCCGCCAAGTGCATGCGGCTGTTCGGCTATCCCGATATCACGCCGGCAGAGCTCATCGAGTGGACCGCCGACTGGCTCAGGGCGGGGCTGCCGCTCCTCAACAAGCCGACGGGCTTCCAGAAGCGGGACGGGAAATTCTGATGACGCCAGCCGAGCTCTTCACCACGGGCTGCGCCATCCCCGCGCATCCGCTGGCGCTCACCAGCGCGCGCAAGCTCGACGAACGGCGGCAGCTCGCGGTCGGCCGCTACTATGCCGCGTCCGGCGCGGGCGGAATGGCGGTCGGCGTCCACACCACGCAGTTCGCCATCCACGACAACGGCATGCTGCAACCGGTGCTCGAAATCGCCCGGCAGGCGGTGCGCGAGGCGGCGCGGCCGATGGTGATGATTGCGGGTGTCCAGGGCGATATTGCACAGGCGGTGCGCGAGGCCGGGCTCGCAAAGGACCTCGGCTATCACATGGCGCTGTTACGTCCGGGTGCCGGTAGCGACGAGGAGATGATCGCCCGCGCCAAAGAGGTGGGCGAGGTGCTGCCGGTCGTCGGCTTCTACCTGCAGCCGGCCGTGGGCGGACGCGTGCTGTCGCGCGACTACTGGCGGCGGTTCGCGGCCCTCGACTGCGTCGCGGGCATCAAGGTCGCGCCGTTCGATCGCTACCGCACGCTCGATGTGCTCCACGGTGTGGCCGCCTCCGGACGGGCAGATAAAATCGCGCTCTACACCGGCAACGACAACAATATCCTGGGCGACCTGCTCACGCCCTACACATTGATGACGCCAGAGGGCTCGGTGATCCTGCGTTTCGTCGGGGGGCTGTTGGGCCAGTTCGCGGTGTGGACAAAAGTCGCCGCTGATCTGGTCGAAGCGGCGCACAAGGCCGCCGCGGGCGATCAGGCGTCGCTCAAGAGGCTCATGCAGCTGGATGGCCCGCTCACCGACGCCAATGCCGCACTGTTCGATGTCGCGCACAATTTCGCCGGCTGCATCGCCGGCATCAACGACGTGCTGGCCCGGCAAGGCCTGCTCGCCGGCCGCTGGTGCCTCGACCCGCACGAGGATCTTTCACCGGGGCAGGCGGATGAGATCAGCCGCGTCATCCGCGACTATCCCAAGCTCACCGACGATGCGTTCATCGCTGAACACCGCGACCGCTGGCTCAGATGATCGGCGACATCACCAAGGCCGAGTGGCGGATCGAGCACGATCCGGCCACCGGGCGGCGCCTGACGCGGCTGACCGACGGGCGGAGCAACTCGTACCCGCTCTACTATTTCGTGCCCTCCGTGACGCCGGATGGCCGCCATCTTGTCTGCCACAGCGAGCGTAGCGGCGAGGTGCAGCTCTATCGGATCGATCTCGTCACCGGCGAAATCGGCCAACTCACCGAGGGCCACACCAAAGACTCCGGCTGGGCCATTTGGTGCGAATGGCATCTTGACGGCATCTACAATCACCTGTCCGCCATCAACCCCACGACCGGAGAGGTCTGGTCGTTTGCGGACGACGAGATCCGGGCGACCGATGTCGCGACCTTTGCCCACCGTCTGGTGACCAAATTGCCGCCGGGCCGCATGCCCATCGGCCAGGCAGCATTCTCGCCCAATGGCCGCTGGTTCGGCTACATCCATGCCGATGAAGCACGATACCGTGCGCTGCTCGCTGAGCGTGAACGCGAGACCCTTGCCGGCCGTTTCGACTGGGACCGCGATCATCACCACCGCTTCCGCAATGCCATCGGCTCGACCCTGGAGCTGGTCGACACGGCGACCGGGGCGACCCGCGCCGTGCTTGCCGCCGACTATCACTTCCACCACGTGCTGTTCGTCGACGACGAGACCATCCTCATCAACCATCCACGCGGCGTTGCCGGCATGTGGAGCGTCAAGCTCGACGGCAGCGACGTCCGGCATCTGCGCCCGGCCGACGCGCCCGGCGCGCATGGCGCAGCGATCAACCATCAGGTGGTGACCGCGCGGGGCATCGCCTACGAAGCCGTCGGCCCCGGGCCGAACACCATGCGGCAAACCTGGTTCGGCATGTACCACCCCGAGAGCGGCCACTGGAAGGAGGCGCTTCTGCCGATCAAAGGCTACGCCCATGTCGGCTTCGATCCGGCCGGGGTGTTCGGCTTCGTTGAGAATGCCGGCGCGCGGCACGAAATCCTCACCGTGCATCCCGCCGTCGCGCCCGAGGGACCGCTGCGGGTCGAATTGTTGCACACGCTCGGCAGTCCCGATCACAACGACCAGCGACACCACGCGCATCCCGCGCTCTCGCCCGACCGCCGCACCCTGTACTTCACCGACTGGTCGCCCGAAGGCTTTGCGCAGGTGTGTGCGCTCGACGTCGCGGATCTTACAGAAAGTGCGGCTCCGCCGGTCTAGGTGATGCACGGCGCGACCTTCGCACTGAGTCAACCTCGCGAACGCGGGGACCTCTGTTTGGCTGCAACAGGCTGCTGCTCGGAAGCAGGGTTACCGCGGTCGCGGGAAGATCTCGTTGGGGCTGAATGATCTGAGGCGATGATCAGGTCGCCAGCAGCGTGTCGATCTCTTCCATAAGCGCGAGCGGCGCGATCAGTTCTTCGGTCGACATCGGTGAGGCGTCGCCGTGCAGCATGGTTGCAATCTGGTCGACCACCGGCAGCATATAGTCGTCCCCGAGCACGATCGGCCGGCGAAAGCTCGCGCCTTTTGCCGCAACCTCGACGCCGAAATCGGAGTGGCCGGAGGAGCCGAGCGGGTGGAAGCTCAGCATGACCCTATGCGCACCTGTGCGATAACTGATCACCGGCTCATCTGCGGCCCGAAGCTTCACCTTGTGGAACTCCAGGCCGAGCAGTTCCTGCGCCAGCTCTACCGTATGGATGGCGTAGAAGATCGCGCCGCCATATTCGCTGTCGGGATACCAGGTGCCCCAGGCGCGGAGGTCGATCGCGCCCTCGATGCCGGCAAGGCATGCCTTGATGCGCCGCGTCTCGGCCTGCCAACGCAGCGCGCTGCCGGAGAGCAGCGGCGTGGCGTTGCGCCCGGCCGCGCTGATGATCGCTTCGGCATCGGCCCGCGTGTTGGCCAGTGGCTTGTCGACGAACACCGGCCGCTTCGCGTCGAGGCAGCTGATGGCCGCATCGCGATGCAACGCACCGTCGCGATGGCCGACGATCACTGCATCTACACTGCCGATCAAGTCCTCGATCGTGCCGCAGGCGACAAGATCGCGATCCATCATCCGCAGTTCGGCCACCCGCGCGTCGTCGCCCTGCAGCGCCGTGATGCGCAGGTCGGGGTGGTGGCGCTCGATGTTGAAATGGCGGACGAAGTCGTCGGCGTGGCTGCTGTCGAGGCCGAGGAGGCCGATGCTGAGGCTCATGCGCTGCCGCTATTTACTTGACGGTCACGGGGGTCCCTGACAGGATAGTCATAAGTCATCATATGTTCTTAGACAACCGCTACGTGCCGCATCGGCACATCGGTGCAATCAAACAGGGGAAGAACGTCCATGAGACTCTCGCTTCGCTTACTCCTTCTTTCATCGGCGGCATTCGCCGCCGCCGCCGGGGCAATTGCTCCGGCCGCTGCCGCCGACAAGACGCAGGTGACGCTGCTGACCATCGGCTATCCCGACAAGGACACCACCGATGCCAACACCGGCGCGGTGGCTCCCGGCATCGACAAGCTCGAGGCCGCGTTCGAAAAGGCGAACCCGAACATCGATCTCGTGATCACCAACATTCCGTGGGGCGAGGGCTCGACCGGCTACACGCCCAAGACCGAGGCGATGATCCAGGCCAACCAGTCCTGCCTCTACGAAATGCCGGGCGCCGCGACCTTCGCCAAGCGTGGCCTGCTGCAGAACCTCGACGACCTGATCGCCAAGGACAAGGATTTCAAGAACGTCTGGGGCAAGCAGCTCGAGGTCGACAAAGTGTGGGGCCCCGATGGCCAGCACCTCTACTACATCCCCGACAACACCGGTGAACGCGTCATCAATTGGGACGCGACGATCTTTGCCGACTACGGCGTCGAGCCCTTGAGCAAGAACCCGACGCTCGACGAGATCGCCACCAAGGCCAAGGCGATGACCGGCACCGATCCCAAAACCGGCAAGCAAACCTACGGCTACTGGTACCAGGGCAAGTACACGGTCTGGCAGTTCCTCTCGATCGCGCATGCCATGGGTGCCAACTGGGGGGCGATCGACGCCAAGGGCAAGATGACCATCAACTGGAACACGCCCGAATATCTCAAGGCGCTGCAGTGGCTGGTCGACATGTCGAAGTTTGCTCCGCAAGGCGCGCTCGCGAGCGATTCGATGCCCGACGGCTTCCTCAGCGACGACAATGTCGTGGCCATCATCCCCGAGGGCGAGCAGGGCTATTTCATCCAGCCATTGATCGCCAATCCGGACCTGCAGAAGCGCTTCCGCTCGTCGTTCAACCTGCGCGGCCCCGACGGTGTCGGCGGCGTCTCGACCATCACGCCGCTCGCCATGGCCGCCAGCTGCCAGAACAAGGATGCTGCCTGGACCGCGCTCAAGTGGCTGGCCGGCGCACCGGAAGCCGAAGCCTACTACTTCCAGGCCGAGGGCCGGCTGCCGGCGGCATCGACAGGGGCTGAGGCAGTGCCCGCCATTGCCAAGTTCCCCGATGCCGATGTCGTGCTGACCCAGCCGCAATTCGCCGAAGCGCCCTATCCGTGGGCCGCCGACCAGCCGCGCTTCTCCCTGCAGAATGCCATCGAGGCAGCTATTGCGGGCACGGCCACTCCGGCCGATGCTCTGGCGCAGGCGCAGAAGGAGACGGAAGACTGGCTGGCCAAGCAACCGGGCTGAACCATCGCATGACGCCGGAGTCAGCTTCGTCTTCCCATGACCCCGGCGTCGTTGCCCGGCTCCGGCGTGCCTTTCGAGGCACGCTGGTCTGGTACGGCTTCGTCCTGCCGCCGTTGTTCCTGATCCTTGTCTTCATCGGCTATCCAACCGCCATTGCCTTTGAGCAGAGCGTGTTCACGCAGGTGCCGGGCGGCGGCCAGAAGTTTGCCGGCACCTTCCACTTCGAGCGGCTCATCACCGACAGGGTGTTCTGGGGCGCTCTGGGCAACACGATCCTGCTTGGGGTCGCGTTCCTCGTCATCATCATCCCGCTCGCGACCATCCTCGCCTCGATGCTCAATCGGGTCCGGCGCGGCGCCACCCCGCTCAAGGTGATCTACTTCCTGCCGCAGCTCACCTCGTCGGTCGCCATCGCCATCATGTTCAACTACGTGTTCCAGCCGGATTGGGGCCTGCTCAACGGTGCGTTGCGTGCCATCGGAGTCAACCAACTGCCGCTGTGGCTTGCCGATCCGCGCTACGATCTCACCGGCTCGCGGGCCGCAGCGACGATCCTCGCGGTATGGGCCGGCCTCGGCTATTTCATCATCATCGTGCTGGCCGGCCTGCAGGCGATCCCCACCGACCTTTACGACGCGGCGGCCATCGACGGCGCCTCGCCGCTGCAGTCGTGGTGGTACGTGACGCTGCCGAGCCTGAGGCCGACCTTCATCTTCCTCATCATCACCGGCAGCATCGATCAGCTGGCGCGCTTTTCGGACTTGTGGACGCTGGGGGGACCCGGCGGCTCACCGGCCCGATCGCTGCAATCGATCGTCATGTACATTTTTCAGCAGGGCTTCGTGGGCAGCGACTTCTCCCTCGCGGCCGCCGCGGCAGTGGTGTTCTTCATGATCGTCCTGGTCGTCACCACCATCGCGTTCTGGGGTTTCCTCAGGCGCGAATTCTCGGCGGTGCGCTGATGGAGCAGCGGCTTACCCCGGCACCGAAGACCAGGTTCCGCCTGCTGCCACACGACTGGCGGTCGCAGACCGGCATGAGCATCGCGCTGTGGATCGGCGCGTTCTTCATGATCGTGCCGTTCGTGTGGATGCTCACCACCTCGCTCAGCCGCAAAGCCGACGTGTCGATGCCTCGGACGCCCAGCCTCTGGCCGCCGGATCCGAGCCTGTTCAACTACAAGATCGCCACCGACAACCTGCCGATCATCCGGCTCTACCTCAACAGCCTCATCGTGGTGGGCGCGACGACTGCCGGCTACCTCTTCTTTTGCTCGCTCGCTGGGTATGCCTTCGCCAAGGGAAGGTTCCCGTTCAAGTCGACGCTCTTCGTGCTGTTTCTCGCAACGCTCTTCATCCCGTTCGAGACGCGGATGATTCCGCTCTATCTGTTCATGGGACAAGTCCATCTCACCAACACCTATTTCGCGCTGATCCTGCCGTTCCTCGCGGGCGGCTTCGGCACGTTCCTGATGCGGCAGACCATTTCCGGCATCCCCGACGAGCTGGTGGACGCGGCCCGCATCGACGGCGCCTCGGAGTTCCGCATCTTCTGGACGATCATCCTGCCGCTCTGCCGTCCGACGCTCGCGACGCTCGCCATCATCAACGTCATCTGGCGCTGGAACGATGTCCTCTGGCCACTGCTGGTGACCTCGGATTCGAGCCTCTACACGGTGACGCAGGGCCTCGCGCTCGAAGGGCATTCGCAGGGGACTTATACCGGCGTGGCGCTGGCCACCGCAGTGCTGGCTATCGGCCCGGTGATCGTTGCGTATCTGTTCCTGCAGCGCTACGTGATCCGCAGCGTGGTGTCGAGCGGGGTCAAGGGCTAGAGCATTTTTCAGCCAGAGTGCTTCTGCGCTTCGGAAACGCGACTAAAAAGGACCTGGAGCACATGCCGGTGGATAGAAGGTCGCAGGCCCGCATCTGGCATGGACAGCCCCTCGTCAGCGTCTATTTTCGGCCATAGCCCGATAACGAGAGTTCCCATGGTTCTGGTCCGGACCCGCCCGCTGCTTCCCGACGTCGTCCGGTCGGAGCTGCGACGTGCCATCATCGAGGGCGAGTTTCCGCCCGGCTCGAAGCTCCCCAACGAGGAGGCGCTTTGCGAGCGTTTCTCGGTCAGCCGCATTACGCTGCGGGAGGCGGTGCGCGGATTGATCGAGGATGGCTATGTCATTCGCCGGCAGGGCGCAGGCACGTTCGTGACCTCGGGGCCGGCGCTGCGCAATTCGCTCGACACCAATTTCAGCTACACCGAGTACCTCGAATCGACCGGCATCAAGGTCAGCAAGAAGGTGCTCGACGCAACGCGCATGCCTGCGGACCCCGAAGTCGTGTCTGCCCTCGACCTGTCGCCGCACACCGAAGTCGTGGTGGTGCGGCGGGTGCGGATCGCGGGCAAGAAGCCTGCGATCTTTTCGATCGACAGCCTGCCGGCGGACATCGTCGATGCGAAAACCGACCTCAAGGCGTTCAGCGGCTCGCTCTACAAGCTGTTGTCCTCGCGTGGCCACGACATCGATCACGCCCGCGCCGCAGTGACGCCGACGCTCGCGACGGCCGAGCAGGCAAACATTCTCGATGTGCCCAAGGGCACGCCGCTGCAGCACCTCAAGCAGGTCGACTACGATACGACCGGCCGGCCGGTCATGCGCTCGCTCGAATGGCATGTGCCCTCGGTGATCGAGCTGCGCGTCTATCGCCGCGGTCCCGGACCGCTGCTGCAGTAGCAGGGCACTTGCCTCGTCATCGGTTGTGACTTATTCGTAAGTCATCATATGACTTGGACCAACGCATGCCTGCCCCATCGCTTTCGCCGCCGCATCGGCTGCTCGACAACCTCGCCTGGTGCTGGTGGACCCGGCCGCGGGCCAGCCGCATCGGCAATTCGGTGTTCTTTGGCGGCATCGAATCGGGCGGCGGTATCGTTGCGGCCAGGCTCGACCTTGCGACCGGGCAGGTCGAGCGGCAAACGCTCGCGCAGTTCGAGGACGATGACCACAACAACCCGGCCCTGCTCGCCGTCGAAGGCAAGCCGCTGATCTGCTTTTATTCGCGGCACGATGCGGAGGAGGGGCTGCGCTACCGTATCTCGACGGCGCCGCTGTCCGTCGCCGATTGGCATCCGGAGCAGATCCTCACCTTCGGCGGCTCGACCACTTACGCCGAGGTGCACGTCGTCGGCAGCGAGATCCACCTGTTTACGCGCGTCGACGAAATCCGCTGGGGCTGGCGTATGTCGAGCGATTGGGGGAAGAGCTGGAGCGAACCGCGTGACCTTTTCGCCTTCGACACCGACCAGCAGGTCTATATGGGCAGCGCGCTCCTCAGCGACGGTCACACGCTGCGCATCGGCGTCTCCGGCCACCCCAAGGAGTACGAGAAGAAGCCGCTGCACGACGTCTGGGCCTGTCTCGTCGATCTGCGCAGCGGCGAGGTGCGGCTGCCGTCCGGCAGGACAGTGGGCAACCTGCGCTTGGGCGCCGGATTGCCGCTCAACTACACGGCGCTAGAACTGGTGGCGAAGACGCCGGCCGACCGCACCGTGAACCTGCTCGACGTCAGTTCCGGGCCGGTGTTCGAGATCGCCTTCGTCTCCAAGGTCAAGGACGACCACTCGACCACCGATGCGCAGTATCACGTCGCGTCGCTGCGCGACGGCAAGTGGCGCGTCGAGACCGTCGCGCCGGCCGGCCGCAAGTTCGGCTATATCGATGCCGGCCTCTATGTCGGCGGCATGGCGTTCCCCGAGCACGTGCCCGACGGCGTCGTGTATCTCACGCGCGAGGCGCAGGGGCTCTGGCATCTCGAGGAATGGCGGCGGCAGGAGGATGGCCAGTGGACCGGCCGCGATCTCGTTACGCCCGGTCATGTCCGCCTGACCCGGCCCTGGCCGGTGACACCGCCCTCGCGCGAGCTCGGCGTGGTGGCGCTGGAGCTCGAGCGCTACGCCGACGACAGCTACTACGATACATTGTCGCATCTCATCGGCGTCGCCACGGGGGACCCAAGATGATCGGCCTCGGCATCGTCGGCTGCGGGTGGGCCGCGGGCGAAATCGTGCGGGCAAGCAGCGGACTCGACGGGCTCGAGATCGTGTCGGTGGCCGATACCGACCGCCCTCGCGCCGAGGCGCTGGCCAAGAAAGCCGGCGCCACGGTTGCCGACGACGTGGATGCGATGCTGCAGGATCCGAAGATCACGGCGATTTATGCCGGCCTGCCGCATGCGCTGCTGCCGCAGGTGGTGCGGCGTGCGCTCGAGGCGGGCCGACATGTGCTGAGCGAGAAGCCGCTGGCGTTGACGCCCAAGGAGGCAACACAGCTCGGCGCGCTCGCCGAGGCCCGCCACCGCAAGCTTGTCGTCTTCTTCGAGCTGCGGCGTGCCGGCACCGTCCAGATGGCCCGGAGGCTCGTACAGGAGGGCCGCATCGGCGAGGTGCGCTTCGTGCACTTCCGCACCATCATCGACAAGCGCCGCGACTACTGGGGCCCGCCCGGCCATCTCAACTGGCGCGCCAGCAAAGCCATGGCCGGCGGCGGCGTCGTGATGATGAACTCGATCCACCAGCTCGATACCGTGCGTTATGTCACCGGGCTCGACTATGCATCGGTCAGCGGCAGCATCGCCACCTTCGCCGCCCCCGCCGGTGTCGAGGTCGAGGATGCGGCGAGCGCCACGATCACGCTCTCAAACGGCGGCATGGCGAGCCTCGTCGCCAGTGCCCATGCGCCCGGAGCGCAGCGGGCCGAAACCATCGAGATCGACGGGACGCTCGGCCGGCTCGACCTGCCCGATCCGTTCGGCGACGAGCCGCTCCGCCTCTACGCCGATGGGCGCTGGACCGAGATTCCAGTCGAGCGGCCGGACAGCCACCGGTTGATGCTCGCGGCGTTCGTCGATGCCATCGTCAAGGATGGCCCGGTGCCCGCCGGTGCCGCCGACGCGGCGGCCGCGCTGTTCGTCGTGGACGGGCTCTACCGCTCGGCCGCAACCGGGCGGGTGGTCCAGAGCGGCACCAGCGCCGCAAAGGTCTCGCGGTAGCGCTCGTAAGCTCCGGCGTAGGCGGCCGCGTCAGGTCCGGGCTCGTCGGTCGTCGTCGCGAGTTGCAGTGCCGTGCTGGCGCTGCGGATATCTCTGAACCTGCCGGCTGCCACCGCGGCGAGAACGCCGGCCCCCAGCGCCGACGCGTCGATCTCGCCCAACGCCTCGACCGGACGCCGCGCGATATCCGCGCGCATCTGGCACCACACGGCGCTCCTTGCGCCGCCACCCAGCACGCGGATGCCGTCGGTTGCAACGCCCAGCGCCGCCAGCCGGTCGATCACATCGCGCATGGCAAAGGCCGTCCCTTCCAGCACGGCGCGCGCCATGTGGGCTCGGCCGTGCGCGGCGGTCAGGCCGACAAAGCTGCCGCGCGCCGCCGCGATCCAGCTCGGCGCCATGGCACCGCTGAGGGCCGGGATGAACACCAGCCCCTCGCATCCAGCCGGCGCCTCCGCGGCCAGCGCGCTGAACGCGGTGTCGCCGTCGATCCGTAGCAGGTCTGCCGCCCAGCGCACCGCGCCGCCCGACAGCCAGCCGGGGTTGCCGAGATGGTAGCCGCCGCCCGGGAAGGCATGTGTCTCGACCAGCATCTGCGGATCGATCAAGGCCCGGTCGTGCAGCGCGCCGACCGCCTCGGCGGTTCCGAGCGAGACGCTCACCGTGCCGGGCGCCGCGACGCCGGCGCCGAGCAGATTGGCAAAATCGTCGCCCGTTCCCACCGCGACCGGCGTGCCGGGCCGCAATCCGGTCAACTCGGCGCCGCGCGGGCCGAGCTCACCGGCGACATCCGATTCGCCGGCGAGCATCGGCATCGTCCCCCGCCCGACGCCGAACAGGCGCAGCAGCTCATCGCTCCAGTCGTCGTCGGCGAGGTCGAACAACATGGTGGTCGAGGCGAGCGAGGGGGACATGACGCGCGCCCCGGTCAGCGCCGCGACCAGGAAGCTCACCGGCTGGTGCCACGTCGTGGCCGGGCCGTGCTCGCGCTGCAGCCAGGCGATCTTGGCGGCCATGTGCGTGGCATCGAGCACCAGCCCGCAGCGCTCCTGCACGACTGCGGCGTCGATCCCCGCAAGCAGCGGCGTGGCGCGCCGGTCCATCCAGAGCAGGGCGGGGCCGAGGGGGTCGCCGGTCCCGTCGGTCGGCACGCAGCCATCGAGCTGGCCGCAGATCGCCATTGCTTCGATCTGCTCCGGCCGGCAACCGGCAGCGCCGAGCGCGGCAACGATCGCGGGTCGCAGCGCGGCGAGCCAGGCGCGGGCGTCCTGTTCGGCCCAGCCGGGGTGCGGGAAGCTTGGCCGATATGTCGCGGCCGCCGAGCCCAGCACCCGCAGGTCGTCAGCCAGCACCACCGCCTTGAGGCTCTGGGTGCCGAGGTCGAGCCCGAGCAGGGCCATGGAAGAAGCTCACACCGTGGCGCAATCGGCGATCACGTCGCCGAGCTGCGAGAGTATCGAGCCTTTGCGCGGGCTGTAAGAGCCGTCGAACACCGCGGTGCCGATGGTGAACGCATCGCCGCCCGCCGCCGCAACATCGGCGATGCGCTGGCGCGAGGCGATGGAGCCGGCGACGATCAGGTAGCCGTTCTTGCCGAGGCCCTTGCGCGCAGCACGCACGAGGTCGAGCGGGTCGGCCTCGGTGGCACGGTAGGCGAGCAGGTCGCAGCCGCCGCAGCCTTGCGCCATGAAGCTCTCGCAATGCGCCGTGACGTCCGCCGGCTGGCCGCCGAGCCTGGTCGGGTGGCCCACCGGAAAGCCCGGGAACGGGTAATAGCTCGTGTGCGTGCCGGCGATGATCTCTTTGACCGCCGCCACGTCGGTGCCGCCGAGCAGCCGGTCGATGCCGAGTGTTTTCGCCGCTTCGGCGGAGCGCAGGCAGGCCTCGGGCGACTCCGACACGACTTCCATATACGACGTCGCGCCGCCCCGGCGGATGCGCTCGGTGAGTGTCATCAGCACCGGGAAGTCGACGCCCACGTCCTTGAAGCCGATGTGCTTCAATCCGAGCGGCAGGATCTGGTCGAGCACGACCAGGCAGTCCTCCACCGTCTTGTCGCCGCGGGTCAGCATGAAGATGAAGTCCATCGCGGCCTCCGTGGGTCAGAGCGAAGTCAGCATCGGCGCCAGCCGGCCGTTGGCGGCGGCGAGGTCGAGCATGGTGAAGCGGTTACGAATTTCGCGGCCATGCAGCAGCGCCTGCTCATAGAAGCTGCGGTCGATGCCGATGTCGGCTGGGTTGCGCGGCGCGCCGGCCGTCCGCAGCGTCGCATCGATCGTTGCGAGCGGCAGCAGTACGGCCGCGACACGCGCACGAATGCTGTCCCAGTCGCGCGCGAGTACATGGTTGAGCGCGTCGGCCTTCTCCCGGTTCAGGCGCTTGTGCGCGAACTCTTCGAGCACCGAGTCCGCGAGCTCCTTGCCGAAGCGGGCGGCAATCTCCTCGGCGCCCTCGCGATCCGCGGCGAGCTCCATCCGGGGCTTGGCCAGCATCGCGTGCTGCAGCCGCGCTACCGAGAGCGTGGTCACGGCGATCTGCTCGCCATGCAGCGCCGGGCTCGGGGGCTGTGCCAGCATGTCGATATAGTGGCTGACGAGGTGCTCGGCCTGGCTCGCCGGCGCGCTCGAGCCGACGATGGCGGTGCCGAAACCCGAAAGCAGCAGCGTCCGGGTCAGGGTGCGCATCGCCTCGAGATCGCCCTTGAGCAGCGCCTCGGCCTGGGCCAGAAGCTGCGGCTCGTCATCGCGCAGCAGGTCGAACGGCAGCTCGCGATAGGTCGTGCCGAGCAGCAGGTGCGACAGCAGCCAGTCGGCCTGCGCGGTGGTTCGGCAGATGCTGTCGCCCAGTCCGGCGCGGATCATGCGCTCGGGCGCGGCCGCCAGCACGCCGAGATCGAAGAAGGCGCCCGCCGGCGGCTGCGCCGGCAGCGTACTCTTGTGCCCGCCCACGGTGATCGAGGCGGTCAGCGACACGAAGCCGTTCATCGACGGCGCCGTGGCGAACACCGCATACGGCTTGCGGTCGAGCGCGCTGGCATATTTGGTGAGGTCATTGATGGTGCCCGAGCCCACCGCGATGTAGGCGTCGGCTGGGCCGGCAGCGGCCCGCAGCTTCGCCACCGTCATGTCGTCCGCGTGCGGGTCGGCGGGGAGGACAAGGCTCAGCACCTCATACTTTCCCTTGAGCGCCGCCTCGACCCGCGCCCCAAGCACCGCAGCGGTCGACGGATCGCTGACGACCGCAAGCCGGTGACCGAAGCCCAATCCATCCACCAGCGCCGATTCATCGCCGGCAATGGAGTCGGCGATCAGCAGCGAACGTGTCGCTATCGTGACGGGTGCGCCCGTTTCGGGATCGATGTAGCTGCCCTCGAGCAGCTGCTGCAGCCGATCCGTCGTAGCGGCCTGCTTGGCGGGCGAAAACGGTGCGCTCATCGGCTCGTCGCTTGCGTGGCGCATGTGGCCCGTGGGGGATTGGGCAATATGGTCTGGTCGATCAGCACGGCGGTTGTCAGTGGTAAGACGTAATATGACTTTGTTAGCGGCTTTTCGCGACCGCTGCAATGGTCCGGGGCAGTTCTAGGCGGCCCGCAGCGCGATGAGCCGGCTCGCGAATTCGACGAACCCGGCGGCGCCACGGGCCGTCGTGACATAGCCGGGCAAATGCGTCATGCGATCGGCAAAATCGCGCACATTGGCCACTCCAACCGCATTGGCAAAATGCCCGAACATCGGCGCATCGTTGGGGCTGTCGCCGACAAAGACGATTCGGTCGCGCTCCCGGCTGCCGTCGATGCCGAACGCGTCGCGCAACATGCCCAGACTGGTCGTCAGCTTGTCATGCTCGCCGTACCAGCCATTGACATGAATGGACGAAATCTTCGCGGTCGCCCCATGCGCCTCGAAGACCTGCACGACACGGGCGGCAGCGGTATGATCGAGGGGCGGCACGTCCTCGCAATAGTCGATGGCGAGGTCGGTGGTGCGGAACGGCTGGTCGGCGGCGATCGCCGTCCCGGGCACCGCCGCGAGTGCCGCCGACGCGATGGTTCTGAGCCGCGCCTCGTCGTCGGCGCGCTCCTCCGCCGAGCGGCGATAGACCCGCTGCATGCGGTGGGCCGCCTCGTCATAGCGGAACCACAGCGCCCCGTTCTCGCCCACCACCCCATCCACCGGCCACTGCCGGGCAATGAGGTCGCACCAGCCCGCGGGCCGTCCTGTCACCGGCACGACGAGCAGACCCGCCTCATGCAACGCCTCCAGCGCGGCATAGGCTGCGGCCGGCAAGCGGCCATGGTCGGTGAGGGTATCGTCGATATCGGTCAGGACGACGCGGATCGATCTCGCCGTTGCCGCGGACAGGCTGGTCAGTTCAAGCATCAGGTGGTCATATCATAATATGACTTTGGCTCAAGTGGCTGCCGCTTGTCATCCGGCGGTCTCGCGTGCCATTCCCGTCACAGCCAGCGGGCAGGGGATAGTCATGCGTGTGTTCGTCGCCGGGATCGGCACCGAGGTCAATACCTTCTCGCCGGTCTTCATCGGCCTCGATAACTTCAAGCGGACGCTCTATGCGCTGCCCGGCCAGCACGACGACCGGCCGACGCTCGTCACCTCGCCGCTGATCCATGCGCGCAAGCGCGCCGCAGCCGGCGAGTTCGAGCTTATCGAGGGCACCGTCACCTGGACCGATCCGGGCGGCCTGATCAACGGCCAGGCCTACGAGACCATCCGCGACGAAATCCTCGGCCAGTTGCGCGCCGCGCTGCCGGTCGATGGCGTCGCCCTCTGCCTTCACGGCGCCATGGTGGCCCAGGGCTATGACGATCCTGAGGGCGACCTCATCGCCCGCATCCGGCAGATCGTCGGCCCCAAGTGCATCATTGCCGCCGGGCTCGATCCGCATAGCCACCTGACCCGGAAGCGGGTCGAGAACTCGAACATCCTCATCGCCTTCAAGGAATTCCCGCACACCGATTTCGTCGAGCGCGGCGCCGAGGTGGTCGACCTCATGGCGCGGGCGATGCGCGGCGAAATCAACCCGGTGATGTCGGTGTTCGATTGCCGCATGATCGACGTGTTCCCGACCTCGCGGCAGCCGGCGCGCGGCTTCGTCGACCGGATGTTCGAGATCGAAAAGGCTGACCCCAAGGTTCTGTCGCTGACCCTGATTCACGGCTTTCTGGCCGGCGATGTGCCCGAGCTCGGCACCAGGATGCTGGTGATCACCGATGGCGACAAGGCCTACGGGGACAAGCTGGCAGAGCAGCTCGGCCGCGAGGTGTTCGCCATGCGCGGCAAGTCCATGCCCGAGCAGCTTTCTCCCGAGGATGCGCTGCAGCGCGCCCGTGCGGTTGGCCGCGGCCCGGTGGTCATCGCCGACATGTGGGACAATCCGGGCGGGGGCGTCGCCGGCGATTCCACGGTCATCCTGCGGGCGCTGGTCAAGGCCGGCATCCGCAATGCGGCCATTGCCACGATCTGGGACCCGGCCGCGGTGACGCACTGCTTCGTTGCGGGCGAGGGCGCCGTGGTGCCGCTCCGCTTCGGCGGCAAGTCCGCGCCGAACTGCGGCGACCCCTATGACGCGATGGTCATCGTCAAGCGGCTGGTGCGCGACGCCCACCAAAGCTTTGGCACGATGCCCGTGGCGATGGGTGACAGCGCTTTGATCGAGGTCGACGGCGTCGAGGTGATCCTCAATTCCGAGCGCAGCCAGGCGTTCGAAAGAACGGTGTTCTCTTCAATGGGAATCGACCCCATGAGCAAGGACATCCTGGTGGTGAAATCCACCAACCACTTCTACGCCGATTTCAGCAAGTTCGCCGCCGACGTCATCTATTGCGAAGCCGGCCGGCCCTATCCCAACCGCGCCCAACTCACGCCCTACCGCAAGGCGCCGCGCACTATCTGGCCGATCGTCGAGAACCCCTGGGAGTAGGTGAAAGCGCGCCAGTTATCTCTGCTGCGTCATCGCCCAACTCCGTGGATGAACGGCAACTCCAGCGTGATGGCAGAATTGCGCTACGGCTTCACCGGCGTAAAATGCTCATCGAGCCAGGTGCCCGGCGCCACTGCCACCTTACGGGCTTCCGCGTCCATGGCGCGCGTCGCATCCGTGATCACTGGGTTGGCCGTGTCGAGGGGCACATAGCCGATGACCTTGCGGGTGTGTTCGATGTCCCAGCGCATGCCGATGTTGTTGGATTCGAGGTTCACCACCGCAAAGCCGAAGCTGGGCGCTTCGATGGCTTTCTCGGCCGCCTGGATCATGTCGCGGTTTGACAGCCACATCGACTGGCCCCATTCGCCGATCTGCATGTGCGCGCCAGGCAGGTTCTCGCCGCGCTGGAAATAGCCGATGCGCAGCGCGAGGAAGTCGATGCCGGTCTCCTCGTGGAACTCGCGGCCGATCTCCTCGCAGGCGAATTTGGAGATGGCGTAGGGGCTCAGCGGCGCCGGCGGCAGGTCCGTCGTCACGGGGCCCGTCTTGAAACGGTAGCCCAGCATGATCTGGTTGGTGCTGGCGAACACGACGCGGCGCACCTTCGCCTGACCTGCGGCCCGCAGGACATGCTGCGTGCCGGCAATGTTGTCGCGCTTGGCGCTGGCCCAGCTGGTCTGTCCGCTCGGGTTGCCGGCGAGATGCAACACCGTATCGACACCACGGAAATGCTGGGCCCAGCTTTCGGCGTAGTCGCCGAAATCGGCCGCGATGATGTCGCCCTCGGCGCGTTTGTCGAGCAGGCGCAGCTCATATGTACCGGCCTGTTTGAAATGCGCGACCAGCTTGCCGCCGATGTTGCCGGCCGCACCGGTGATCAAAATCGTTCGTGTCACTCGCCCACCTTTAGGTATTCGCCCATGCGGATCAGGCCCTGCATATAGCCGATCGCGTGCGCGCGGCCACGGTGGTTCCAGTCGCTGTCGTCGTCCATCTTGGGGACGTGGTCGTCGAGCAGGAAGCCGTCGAAGCCGTTCCGCGCCAGCAGCACCATCACTTCGGCCGGATCGTAGTTGCCGTCGCCGATGAAGCATTCAGTGAAGTTCGGCACCGTGCCCTTGACGTCGCGGAAGTGGATGTAGGCGATGGCGCCTTTGGGCGCGAAATACTCGATCATCTCTTTGACGTTGGCCTTGCCGCCGGTCATCTCCGAGCAGCAGCCGAGGCAGAGGTCGAGCGCCCAGGCCGTGCTGCCGCCCGCCAGCTCATAGGCATGCCTGAAGCCCCAGGGTCGCCAGAACAGCCGCGCCACGCCGCCCAGCATCGGCACCGGCGGATCGTCGGGATGGAGCGCGAGCCGCAGCCCTTCCTCCTCGGCCACCGGCAGCACGGCCTTGATGAAATATTCGTAGTTGGCCCACATCTCAGCTTCGCTGATCACCGGCCCGTCCTTGCCGAAGAGCGGCATCGAGGAGGCGCGGCCGAGCGTCGTCGGCATGAAGCTGCGCAGGAGGTCGAGATTGTCGGCATTGGCCTCGACCACCGCCATGTCGAATTGCCGCGCCACCGCCCCGCCGCGGGTTTCGGCCGAGCGTTCGGTGGTCCAGACCGAGTTCGGCATGAAGTGGTAGCCCAGTATGGGCACGCCGGCCCGGGCCACGGCGCGGATGGTCGCCTGGTAGTTCTCGATCTGCTCGTCGCGGCCGTCGAGGCCGAGCATCGCCTTGTGGTAGAAATGCGTGGGCACGTTCTCGATGGCCTCGAACTTGAGACCATGGCTCTCGACTGTCTCGACCAGCGCGCGGACGTCCTGTTCTTCCCAGCGGGTGTCGCCGGGCAGCGTCGGATTGTTCATCTGCAGGCCGGTGGCGCCGATCTGCGCGGCAAAGCGCAGGCGCTCCTCGGTGAGGTCGTGAAACTGCCCGACGGCGACTCTGATCTTCATTCTGGCTCCTCGCTCGGGTGACGAGAGCACAGCTGGCGCGGCCCGCACAATGGGGTGATCGTCCGTGCGGCAGATAGGCAGCGGCTCCGGCTTTGGCTAAGCTCGCAGGATTCAGGCTGCCCGGAGATCGACCCGATGCTCGACGCCACGCCCGACGATTTCCGCGACGACCGCAAGACCGCCCGCCTCGCCGGGTGGACGCCGCAGCCCGGCATGGTGCGCGACGACAAGGGCGTCATCCACGTTCACGAGCATGCGCTGGCCCGCGCCGTGCTGCGCTCGCCCAAGGTCGAGCAGAACGGCTTCGGTGCCGATCTGATGCGCCGCGCCAAGGCCTCGCTGATGCGGCTTCCGGTGCTGTTCCTCGAAGGCCAGCAGCACCAGGAACTGCGCCGCGCCACTGCGCGCTTCTTTGCGCCGCGCACCGTGGAAGATGGCTATCTCACCGTGATGCGGCGCGAGACCGACCGGCTCGTGGACGCCTTGGTGCGCGACAAGCGCGGCCGGCTCGACATCATGGCGATGGACATGTCGGTGGCCGTCGCGGCGGAAATCGCGGGGCTCACCGAGCACGTATTTCCCGGCATGGCCGACCGTATCGCGCGCTTCCTCAACAACCCGCCCGTTGCCGAAAAATGGTCGCCGGCGCTGATCCCGCGCATCATCCTCAGCCAGTTCAAGCTGTTGCAGTTCTACCTGTTCGACGTGCGGCCCAACATCAAGCTCCGCCGCAAGGCGCCGCGCGCCGACGTCATCTCGCACCTCCTGTCGCTCGGCTATCGCGACCGCGAAATCCTCACCGAGTGCGTGCTGTTCGGCGCTGCCGGCATGGTGACGACGCGCGAGTTCATTACCATCGCGGCCATGCACCTGATCGACCGGCCGGAGTTGACCAAGCGCTTCCTCATGGCGGGCGACGAGGAGCGGCGCGGCATCCTCGAGGAAATCCTGAGGCTCGAGCCAGTGATCGGCAAGCTCTATCGCCGCGCGACCGCGCCGATGGACCTGCCGGGCGGCGAGCATGTCGAGGCCGGGCAAAGCTTCGTCATCGACATCCGCTCGGCCAATGGCGACGCGGCGGCGGTCGGCGCCTGCCCGTTCCATCTCGATCCCGACCGCAAGATGCCCGATCCACGCACCGGCGCGCCGGTCATGGGGTTCGGCGACGGCCGCCACCGCTGCCCCGGCGCCTTCATCGCCATGGAGGAGAGCGCGATCTTTCTCGCCCGGCTCCTCTCGCTCCCCGGCTTGCGCGTCGTCGGCCCGCCCGATTTCAGCTGGAACACCCTCGTGGGCAGCTACGAATTCCACGAGTGCATCGTCGCGGTGGACTAGCCGCCCGCCTTCACACCGCTGTCACGTGCATGCCGTCTAAGAGTGCGGTCCGACAGCGGAACGTTTCGGACGCGGCAATGTCATAATGGAATTTTTGGTCCATTTTTTCGCTTGCCACGCGCCGAACGGGGGTTAGTGTCACGGCAAGGTCGGCACGGATCGATCGGGACCGGGATTGTCCGGCAGCCACAAAGGGAGTGAACCAATGAAACGTCGCGATTTCATGATTTCGGCGAGCGCCGCCGCGGCCGGAGCTGCGCTCCTGCCGAAGATGGCGTTCGCCGCCGCCAACCGCATCGACTGGTACACCAGCTCGGACCAGAACATCATCGATTTCTGGACCAACATCATCAAGCCGAAGTTCGAAGCGGCCAATCCGGGCGTCACCCTCAACCTCGTCGACGCCGGCGACAGCGCCGGCCTGCAGGCGATCGAAGCACGTGCCGTCGCCGCGCTCGCGAGCAAGGCCGACCCGCAGGCAGATTTCTTCGAGGGTTCCGAGGCCCGCCTGCCGCCGGGCGCGCTCGAGGCTGGCGTCTATGTCGATTTCAGCAAGGCCGGTCTGTCGAACTATTCCAAGCTCAACCCGCTGGCCGCCGATATTCCGCAGAATATCACCTATCGCGGCAGCCAGGTGCTGCTGGCCTACGACACCACAAAGCTTCCCGCCGACAAGGCGCCCAAGACCTGGGCCGACCTCGTTGCCTGGATCAAAGCGAACCCCGGCCAGTTCATTTATAACCGCCCCGACAAGGGCGGCTCGGGCGGCAACTTCGTGGTGCGCGCAATCTGGGAAGCCAACGGCCGCGACCCATCGAAGTTCACGGTCGACAACTACAAGCCTGAAACCGGCGATCCGATGTTGCAGAAGGGGTTCGACATCCTCAAGGATCTCGCTCCCTCGCTGATGGACCAAGGTGCCTACACCTCGGGCAACACCCAGTCGATCCAGCTGTTGAGCCAGGGCGCGGTCACCATGATCCCGGCCTGGTCCGATCAGGCACTGTCGGCGATCAAGACCGGCGTCCTCCCCGAGACCACGGGGCTCGTGCAGCTGTCCGACCTCGCCCTCGCCGGCGGGTTCACCAAGAACACCATTCCGGTCAATGGCGTGAACAAGGCCCAGGCCCTGAAGCTGCAGGATTTCATCCTCACCGAGGAAATCCAGTCGGCGATCATCACCGAGCTCGGCGGCTTCCCCGGCGTGTCGTGGGACTACGTCTCCAAGGATCTGCACGACAAGTACAAGGACGTCATTCCTGCCTCGATCCCGACCTGGCCGGGCGGCGATTGGGACAAGAACATGAAGGACGGCTGGTACCGCAACGTCGCCCCGAACGTGGATCGCAACGCGTGACGCTCGGCGCCACGAGCGATATCGTCGGCACCAAGACGCAGGGCAGGGGGCTGATCGGCCTCCTGCTCGTCGCTATCCCGGTGGTCCTCGTCGCCTGGATGGTCATTTATCCCATCATCTCGGCAGTGGTGACCACGCTGTGGATGCCCGATGCCAACGGCACCGACGCTTTCACCCTCAAGACCTACCGCTTCTTCTTTTCTGACGGCTACAGCCTTGCCAACCTGCAGTTGACGCTGTGGACGACTGCGCTCTGCGGCATCATCCTGCTGGTCGTCTGCCTGCCTATCGCGCTCTATTTGCGCTTTGCCAAGGGGCGCCTTGCCGCCTATGTGCAGGGCCTCGCGATCTTTCCGCTGTTCGTGCCGTCGATCATTTTGAGCTACGCCTTCATCCGCGTGCTTGGGCCGAACGGCATGGTCGACATCATCCTCAACGCCATGCACCTGCCCAAAATCCGCACACCCTATCTGACTCCCTGGGGGCCGCTGATCGGTCTCGTCTGGGACCACATCCCGCTGACCGTGCTGATCCTGCTCGCCGGCCTCGGTGTCGTCTCCGATGCCTCGGTGGAGGCGGCGCGCGACGTCGGGGCTGGACGTTTCCGTGTCTTCTGGAACATCATTTTGCCAAAGCTCGGAAATTCCATCCTCGTCGCGGTCTCCTTCGCCGTGCTCGGCATCTTCTCGTCCTTCACCCTCCCCTATGTGCTGGGCCCAGCTGCCCCCGAGATGATGGGGCCGTTCATGCAGCGCACCTTCCGCGATCTGTATGATGCGCCAAACGCCATCACCCAGGCGGTGATTTCCTTCTTCTTCTGCATCGTCTTCGGACTCTTCTATGTGCGCTCGGTGGTCAAGAACCAGCGGGGCCGCGGCTGATGGCCACCGAGGGTTTCGTCGCCAGGCCGCGGATCGACTGGATCGGCATCGCTTTCGCCGTCGTTCTCACGCTGGTGATCATTTTCCCGCTTCTTGTCGTTGGCACATGGGCATTCGCCAATGTCTGGCGCTATCCCAATCTCGTCCCGCAGGAGTTCGGCCTCCGCTACTGGTACCAGACTCTCGCCCGACCCGATGTCTGGCAAGCCATTACCACCAGCATCTCCCTCGCCGTTTCGGTCACGGCGATCTCGGCCGTCGTCTGCCTGCCCGCTGCTTTTGCTTTCGCACGCCTGCAGTTTCCGTTCCGCAGCCTGCTCTTTTTCTCCTTCATCGCCGGCCAGGCCTTCCCGAAGTTCGGCCTCCTCGTCGCCATCGCGGGAATTTTCCTCAGCCTCAACCTCATCGGTACGTTCTGGGGCGTGGTGCTGATCCAGCTCGTCGGCACGCTGCTCTACATGATCTGGATTCCGGTGGCCGCCTTTCAGAGCGTCGATCGACGCATGGAGGAAGCCGCGCGCGATGTCGGCGCCAGCCCGTTGCGTGTCTTCTGGTCCATTACCTTGCCGCAGGCCGGTCCCACCATCGCCGCGGCGGTGCTCCTCACCTTCGTCAACACCTTCTATGAGACCGAGGGCGCCTGGCTGATCGGCGCACCCCAGGTGCGCACCATGCCCATCCTGATGATCTCCTTCATCAACAACCAGCCGGTGATCCAGTATGGGGCCGTGCTTTCGGTCATCCTCTGGCTTCCTTCTTTCTTCGCGCTTCTGTTCGCGCGCCGCGTCATCAGCGGTGGTTCGTTCGCGCGCGGCTTCGGCGCATAAGGCAGCTCCATGTCGGTACTCGATATCAAAGGCGTCACCAAGCAGTTCGGCGGTGCCGTGCGCGCGGTGGACGATTTCTCTCTGACGGTGGGCGATGGCGAGCTGGTTTGCCTGCTCGGGCCGTCCGGCTCCGGCAAGTCGACGCTGTTGCGCATGATCGGCGGCTTCGAGACGCCGAGCTCGGGTAGCATCACCATCGACGGCGAGGAGGTGATCCACCTGCCGCCGGAGCGCCGCCCCACAGGCATGGTGTTCCAGAGCCATGCGCTCTGGACCCACATGAACGTGTTCAAGAACATTGCCTTCGGTCTCAAGCTGCGGCGCCGTCCTGCGGACGAGATCAAGCGGCGCGTCGATACCGTAATGGAGCTGGTTGGTCTCACCGGCTATGGCAGCCGGCAGACGCACCAGCTCTCGGGCGGCCAGCAGCAGCGCGTCGCGCTTGCCCGCTCGCTCGTGCTCGAGCCCAAAATCCTGCTGCTCGACGAGCCGTTCGCCTCGCTCGACCAGCACCTGCGCGAGCGGCTGCGCGAAGAGGTCCGTGACATCCAGCAGCGGCTCAAGATCACCACGCTGTTCGTGACCCACGGCCAGGATGAAGCGCTCAGCATGGCCGACCGTATCGTCGTCCTGCACGATGGTCGTATGGAGCAGGTCGCAGCGCCTGACATGCTCTATCGTGAGCCCGCGACGCCGTTCGTCGCGGGATTCATCGGTACCATGAACCTGATCGAGGGCAACGTGAGCGGCGGCAACTTCAGCCGGCTCGGCTTCAGCCACGCGCTGCCGGTCGCGGACGGCCCCGCGATCTTTGCTGTGCGGCCTTAAGCGCTGGCGATCACGCCCGCTGCCGGTCCCGGCTCGGCGAAAGTGCACCGCGTCACCGACTATGGCACGCACGGCCTCGTCGATCTTGAGCTCGACGGCGGGCTGCGGCTCAAGTCGATGGTGCCCGAGGCGCGCGACTGGAAGGCGGGCCAGCCCGTCGACATCGCGCCTCGCGCCTTTGCGGCCTATCGCGACGATGCTGTCCTCTACCGCTCCGCCGTCGCGCAATGATCGATCCCGTCAGCGTGACCCGCAATGGTCACCGCACCTTTCTCAAGTGGCATCGCGCACGCCGCCGTGGCACCGACCCGGTGTTCACCGGCCGGCGCATCCTCGAGGGTATGGCGCTCGGCGCCAGCGTCGAAGTCGACCTCGTGGTCCATAAGGATCGCGGCTTTGCCGTGCTGCACGATCATCTCTCGATCGCCCGCGAGACCACCGGGCAGGGCAGTGCCGTCTCGCATACCGCCGCCGAGCTGCGCTCACTCCGCCTGCGCGACAATGACGGCAAGCCCATCGCCGACCATGTGATGCTGCTCGAGGATCTATGTGCCCTCCTCGTTCAGACGCCGCCACATCCCGATGCGCTGCTGCAGCTCGACTACAAGGAGGACGAGAGCGTTCTCGACGGCCGCACGGTGGAGACCTTCGCCAGGGCGACCCGGCCGATCGCAAGGAACATGATTGTTTCGTCAGGATCGGCGCGGGCCGTCGAGATCCTCACCGAGGCCGTTCCCGGCATGCTCCGCGGCTTCGATCCGAGCGACGAGGACCGCTTTCGCGCCGCGCTCGCGGCAGGCAACCTGCAGGGTTTCGTCGACGACGCGCTTGCCGCGGCGCCCGCCGCCGATTTCATCTATCTCGACTGGCGCATCGTGACCTATTCGGCTGATGCCGGCTTCGACATCGTTACTGCCTTCCACAATGCGAACAAACGCGTCGACGCCTGGACGCTGCAGGCCGCCGACGCCGAAACCCGGCCCGTCGCCGAGCGCCTCCTGTCGCTCCAGGTCGACCAGATCACCACCGACGATCCGGAGGGATTGTTCGTTTCGCTTGGAGGCGCCTGATGGCCGACAATTATAACGCCATTCTTGCCGACATGGTCGCAGTTGCCCGCGAGGCCGGCGCGCTGACGCTCGAGCATTTCAAGCGCTTCCGCGAGCTCGAGATCGGCATCAAGGGGCCGGCCGATTTCGTTTCCGAGGCGGACAAGCAGTCGGAGCAACTCATCCGGAAACATCTCTTCGCGCGGTATCCCGACTGGAGCTTTACGGGCGAGGAATTCCCGCCGGTCGATGGCGCCGACCGCGAGCACCGCTGGCTGGTCGATCCCATAGACGGCACCACCAATTTCATCAATGGCCAGCACTATACGATCTCGATCGCGCTCCGGCGCGGCAACGAAACGGTGTGCGGCGCACTCTACAATCCGGTTGCCGAGGAGATGTTCACTGCCATCAAGGGGCGGGGCGCCTTTCTCAACGGCAAGCGGCTCGAAGTGTCGGAGCAGACCGACATCGGCCTGATGATGCTGGGAACGAGCCTGCCGACCAGCTCACGCTTCACGCATGCCGGTTTCTACGAGCGCCTCGAAGGGATCACCGAGCCGGTCGGCGGCGTCCGCACCGTCGGCAGCTCGGCCAATTCCTGCGCCTACGTCGCGTGCGGCCGGCTCACCGGCTATTTCGAGGAGTCCGGTCTCGTCGACTGGGCCGTGGGCGTGTTGCTGGTGCAGGAGGCGGGCGGCATCGTCACCGACTGGTGGGGCCGTGGAGCGGAGTTCTACGAGAAGACCGGCTGCATCATCGCCGCCAACCGGCCGACGCATGCCTACCTGCTCGACAAGCTCAAGGACGCGCCGGTCAAGAACGAAAAGCACCAGAAGCTGGGCTAAGTCCCCCGGACGGAAGCGTCCTGCGCCACGGAGTCATCCCCGCGACTGCGGGGATGACATGCTGGTGAAGTACGAACAGCTACTTTGCGGCTTCCGCGATCCGCGCTTCACTGCGCTTGGGCAGCACCCAGCCGGGGCGGGCGAAGTGGCAGGTGTAGCCGTTGGGGATGCGCTCCAGGTAGTCCTGGTGCTCGGGCTCGGCCTGCCAGAACGGGCCGGCCGGCGCCACCTCGGTCACCACCTTGCCGGGCCACAGGCCCGAGGCGTCGACGTCGGCGATGGTATCGAGCGCCACGGCCTTCTGCTCGTCGCTGGTATAAAAGATCGCCGAGCGGTACGACGTGCCCAGGTCGTTGCCCTGGCGGTTCTTCGTCGTCGGGTCGTGGATCTGGAAGAAATATTCGAGGATCTTGCGGAAGCTGGTCTTGTCGGGGTCGAAGACGATCTCGATCGCCTCGGCATGGGTGCCGTGGTTGCGGTAGGTCGCATTGGGCACGTCGCCGCCGGAATAGCCCACGCGGGTCGAGATCACGCCGGGCTGCCGCCGGATCAGCTGCTGCATGCCCCAGAAGCACCCGCCGGCCAGCACGGCACGTTCGGTCCTTGCCATCTCGTCTCTCCTTGTCTCGGATGCGCCTAATATAGGAATTGCCCGCCGGCTCCGCCATCCCGGCGGGCCTCTCACAATCGAGCGATGCCTTGGGATTGGCGCGCGGACACATGCAATTTCGTTCGGGCCACGGTAAAGGTTACACCCGAGGATCATCCAGCAACGAGAGTCGCAATATGACCATCCGCTTCGCGCTTCTGGGCGCCGGCCGCATCGGCAAGGTGCATGCCCGGGCCGTTACCTCCAACCCCGCGGCAAAGCTCGTCGCCGTGGCCGATGCCATGGCGCAGGCGGCCAAGGATATCGCCGCGCAATATGGCTGCGAGGTGCGCACCATCGAGCAGATCGCGGCCTCGCCCGATATCGACGCGGTGGTGATCTGCACCCCCACCGACACCCACGCCGATTTGATCGAGAAGTTCTCCAACGCCGGCAAGGCGATCTTTTGCGAAAAGCCGATCGATTTGAGCGTCAAGCGGGTGCGCGAATGCCTCGCTGTCGTGGATAGGAACAAGACCAAGCTGATGGTCGGCTTCAACCGCCGGTTCGATCCGCACTTCATGGCGGTGCGTGCCGCGATCGACGCCGGCGAGATCGGCGAGGTCGAGATGGTCACCATCGTGTCGCGCGATCCGGCGCCGCCGCCGGTGGATTACATCAAGCGCTCGGGCGGAATCTTCCGAGACATGACCATCCACGATTTCGACATGGCGCGCTTCCTGCTCGGCGAAGAGATCGAGAGCGTCTCGGCGCAGGGCTCGGTGCTGGTCGACAAGGCCATCGGCACGGCCGGCGACTACGACTCCGTCTCGGTGATGCTCAGCACCGCGACCGGCAAGCACGCCACCATCTCCAACTCGCGGCGCGCCAGCTACGGCTACGACCAGCGCATCGAGGCGCATGGCAGCAAGGGCGCCGTCGCCGCCGAGAACCAGCGCGCAGTGTCGATCGAGGTCGCCAACGCCAAGGGCTACACCCGCCCGCCGCTGCTCGACTTCTTCATGACCCGCTACATCCAGGCCTATGCCAACGAGATCGCGGCGTTCATCGATGCGCTCGGCGGCAAGCGCCCGGCCGCCCCGAGCGGGCAGGACGGCCTCATCGCGCTCGCCCTCGCCGATGCGGCGGTGAAGTCGGCCAAGGAGGGCCGCCTGGTGAAGGTCAGCGAGGTGTTGGGGAACTAGCGCCAAAGCTTGCAGTTGGTTTCCCTCCCCCGCGTGGGGAGGGGAAACCGCGCAAGCGGCCCGGCGCTACTTCAACAGCCACTCGTGCTCGGGCGCATTGTGGAACTTCCACGTCCGCTTCGGCCCGGCCATCACGTTGAGATAATAGAGGTCGTAGCCGTGCACGGTAGCGACGGGGTGATAGCCGCGCGGCACCAGCGTCACGTCGCCGTCCTCCACCGCCATGGCCTCGTCGAGCGAGCGGTCGTCGGTATAGACCCGCTGCAGCGCAAAGCCCTGCGGCGGCTTCAGCCGGTGGTAGTAGGTCTCTTCGAGCAGCGATTCCCGCGGCAGATCGTCGGTGTCGTGCTTGTGCGGCGGGTACGACGAGGTGTTGCCCGCCGGCGTGATCACCTCCACCACCAGCAGCGCATGCGCCGCATCGCCCTCGGGCAGGATGTCGGTGACATAGCGTATGTTGCTGCCTTTGCCGCGGGTGATCTGCCCATGGCTGCCCGGCGCGATGACCCGCGCCTCGTACGAGCCGCCGCCCGGCGCGGTGCACACCGCAAGCGTCAGGTCGGTCGTCGCCGTTACCGTCCACTCGGCGCCGGCCGGCACATAGACGGCGGCCGGCGGGCCGTCGAACGGCGACATGCGTTCACCCTGTTCGCCGAAGTCCTTGCCGTCCACCACGACCTTGCCCTTGCCCGAAACGAACACCAGGCACACCTCGCGGTCGTCCTTGCCGCCCTTGACGAAGTCGGGCGCCTCGAACTCCCACAGGTCGAAGCCGACATAGCGCCAGCCGGCGGACGCGGGCGTGATGTGGTGGCGGCGCTCGTCGTCGCCACGCTCGGGGCGGATGCGCAGTTCAGCCATTGGGGAAGCCTTGTGTCTCGACAGTATAACCCGCGGCGGTCATGACCCGCATCAGCTCCTTGTGACCGACCTGGGCCATCCGGAGCGGCGGGTTCTTCTTCGGGTCCTGCTCGGCTTCGACCACGAACCAGCCCTCATAGCCATAGTCGGCGAAGCGCTGGACGATGGCGCCGAAATCGAGCGAACCGTCGCCCGGCACGGTGAAGGCGCCGAGCGCCACCGCATCGAGGAAGCTTTGCCGGGTCCGGTCGAGTCCATCGATCACCGGCCGGCGGATGTCCTTCACATGCACGTGGTTGATGCGTGCGTGGTGATGGTCGATGGCGCGCAGCACGTCGCCCCCGGCAAAAGCGAGATGGCCAGCGTCGAGCAGCAGTGGAATGCCTGGGCCGGAATACTTCATGAAGGCATCGAGCTCCGGCTCGGTCTCGACCACCGCCGCCATATGATGGTGGTAGCTGAGCGGCATGCCCTGCTCGGCGGCCCACTCGCCGAACGCGGTGACCTTCTTGGCATAGGCCTTCATCTCGTCGTCGCTCAGCTTCGGCTTGGTCGCCAGCGGCTTCGTCCGGTCGCCCTGGATCGAGCGGCCCACCTCGCCATAGACGATGCAGGGCGCGTTCACCGCCTTGAACAGCTCGATCATGGGCTGGATGCGCGCCTTGTTGGCCTCGATGTCCTCGTTGACCAACGTGCCCGAGAACCAGCCGCCGCACAGCGTCACGTCGGCGGCCTTGAGGATCGGCAGCATGACCTTGGGATCGTCAGGGAAACGGCGGCCCTTCTCCATGCCGGTGAATCCGGCCGAGCGCGACTGCCTGAGGCACTCCTCGAGCGACACGTCATCGCTCAGCTCCACCAGATCGTCGTTCCACCAGGCGATGGGCGACATGCCCAGTTTGGCTTGCATTGTATGGATGGTCCTTCTTTCATTGTCTCAGTCGGCGCTCCTCTCCCGCG
>Ga0134125_10001215_pt1 | contig 31966 bp, 27 predicted proteins | sample KB31751_FD_96464 | JGI IMG/M metagenome (GOLD analysis project Ga0134125, IMG submission 96464) | Terrestrial soil microbial communities with excess Nitrogen fertilizer from Kellogg Biological Station, Michigan, USA - KB3-175-1 | ecosystem: Environmental > Terrestrial > Soil > Unclassified ... | reverse complement strand
GCGTCGCGGTACTTGCCGGTGAACTGGTAGGGCTGGGCGGTCTGGTCGCAGCCGCCCACTTCCGCGCCGAAGGGTGAATGGGCTGGCACGGTCCTTCATCCCCACTTTCACCCATATATCTCCCAGAAGCTGCGCTTGCGAATGAAGATGAGGATTTCTCCTGGCTTGGGCAGAATCTTCTCCAGGATTTGTGGGTTGCCCTTGCAGTACTTGCCGAATTCGGCATCGAGCGTCAAGGCAACCCCATGGGAGAGCACCTTTTCAAGTGGGATCGGTTCTTCCTGCATGCAACCATCAACCCGCTCGTCATCGAAGCTCGGGAAAACTACCAGCGGGAGCGGCGGTGCGATCTGGAAAACTGCTGTCCCGTCGGCTGCCGTTTGCTCTTCTGGCGCACGGGAACCGTCGCGCCATGATGAAGGCGGAATTTTTTGCGGATCGCCTTCCACAAAACTTACGAAGATGCCCTTCGCGGGTTTGCCGTCCTTGTAATAAACAAGCCTCACACGGACCGATACGGTCTGCGGGGCTGTAGCCCCCGCTGGCCAGATCATCATTACAGCCAGAAGCCCAATCGCGAGAGTTGACCTCAATGGCAGCCTCCCGCCGGCGAACAGGTTTCCGAGACACCGCCGCCGGCGCCGCGGCGCGTGTTGATGAAGGTGGATAGAACAGCCTCGCCCCAGTGGATGGGATTCCAGGGACCCCAGTGGTCGATGTGGCCCTCCAGGCCGTTTGTGTGCGCCACTACGTGCCCAATGTCTGGGCCAAGGAGAGCGAGACCTGAGGCCAGGTAGACAGAGGGGTCGCCGTGGAAAAGCGTCGAGAAAAGTTTGGGGTCGTTCCAGGAGTTGGGGCCAAGGGTGGCGGGGTCGAGCGGGACGCCCTGTATTTGGACGTTGAACGTGAAGCCCACGTATCGCACTTTGACTGCCTGGTCGGGGGTGCAGCCGGCCTTGGAGTGGCTGCAGGTTACGCTGTAAGCCGCCAGAACGGCGGCCTGCTGGCCGGCGCTCTGGTGGGCGGCATCGGGAGTTTGTGGCTGGGGCGGAGCCGAAGGCGGATAGAGCCAGCCATGGGGGACGAAAACATCGGGCATGGCGGGGTAATCGGTCTCCACCGTGCCGCCGCCGTTGACGTCGGGTTCTCCGCAGCCGTTGTCGGTCCCGTCAATCTTGCAGGCGCCGCCGGTGTAGCCAGCACCGGGCAGGTGCCCGTCGGGGTCGGTCAAGGTTGTCGGATTATTGCGTGCGTAGCTGTAAAGGTTGAGCGATTGCGGGTCGCCGAAATTGGCGTAGGGTACGGTATCCGGGGTGGCGCTCCAGTCGGGGCTGAGGAAGCGGCCGAGATTGCTCTGGTAGAAGCGGGCGCCGAAGTCGTCGAGCGAGCTTTCGGCATCGCGGTACTTGCCGGTGAACTGGTAGGGCTCGGCGCTCTGGTCGCAGCCGCCCACTTCCGCGCCGAAGGGCGAGTAGGTCAACATGCTGCCGTTGGGTTGGCCCGAGTGCTGGCTGCAGCTCATCAGGTTCGCGCCGGCGGCGGTGGTGATGGCGCGCGGGGTGCCCAGCGGGCCGTCATGGTAGTAATAGATCGTACCCACGCCTGACCCGACCACAGAAGCAATGCGCGCGCCGTCGCCGGGCGAGAGGATGTTGTCAGTGAATTGGGTGCCGTCAAGCTCGCTCACCAATTCGCCCTGCGCGTCGCGCAGATAGAGGGCCGTAACCACGCCGTTTTGCAGCTTCTCGACGCGCCTTCCCAGGCCGTCGTAGACATAGCCAAAAGCAGGCTGGCCGGTTTGCTGGAAGCCGCTCAAGAGCCCCTCCACATTCCAACTATAGCTGGTTCCGGCGCTGTCGCTCAGCGGCTGGCCGCTGGCGTCGTACACCGACCCCGCGATCTGGTTCTGGGCGTTGGCCTGCTTGCCGGTCAACATCCCGCAGCTTGGATTCCCGCCGGTGTCGGTCAGGTTGCCGAAGCGGTCGACGTTGAACGGGCAATTCACGCCGTTCTTATTGGCCCAGGCCGAAAGGCGATTGAGCGGGTCGTAGCTGAACAGCAGGTCCTGATTCCACGAGCCCAATTCGTCGGTCAGGGAGGCCACGGTCGAATCGGGGTTGTAGCCGATGTCGAGGTCCATGAACCAGTTGGACCAACTGCTCCCGGGTAGATAGGCGGCGACGGTGATGGGCCGCATGCGGGCGTCGTAGCTCCAGGATTGATAGACACCGTTGCCGAGGCCGGCATCGGCGGGAGCGCCCCAGGGCTGGTAATCGCGGTAATGCAGGTAGGTGTAGTCCGCGCCGGCGTCGTGAATCCATGAAGTGCGCCCTTCGGCATCGTCATCCAGCCACAACGTTCGGCCACTGGGGAGAACTTCGTAGGTCGGGAAACCGAGATTGTCGAATTGCGCGGAGGCGTGGTAGTCAGTACCGGCCACGATGGTATCGAGGGCCGCGGCGCGGCCCATGGAGTCGTATTGGCTGAACGACAATGCCACCGGCGAACCATTGGTCACGCGCGTCAAATGACCGTAGGCCCCGGTGGTGGTTATGCCGGTCGGGTCCGTGTCATAGGAAAGCGTGACGGTGTCGGCGGGATCGGCCACGCCATTGACGGTGAAGGTGCGGCTGACGGGTCGATTGAGCGCGTCATAATCAAAATTGACAACCACGCCGTTGGCACGGGTCTCGCTCAGTAGGTTCGAGGCGTAGTCGTAGGTGTAGGCAACAGAGCCAGTTTCGGGGTTCGAGGTTCCCATCAATTCGGAGAGGGTGTCGAAGGCAAACTCTCTGGTTGACAAGCCTGCCTGGCGGATCGCTGCGAGGTGCCCAAGAGGCCCGCGAAGGTACTCGGTTAGAAACCCGGTTGCGTCAACGTCGAGTGGTTCTCCCCAGCCTGCCTGTGCCTGCTGGCGGCAATCGGAGGGCGTGCTGTTGGGGATTGTCCCGGCGACATTGGTGACCTCGCAGACTGCCACCAGCTCGCCCAAGCCGTTCGTCTGTGAAATTTTGGTGACCGGCGCGGTTCCGTTGCCTTCATCCACGGTCTCGGTAGCGCGTCCGTCGTAGGTTGTGATGGCCGCGCTGCCGTCGGCATGGGTGATCTGGACAACGCGCGACAGCGCATCGTGAAGGAAGCTGTCACCGGGCTGCGAGCACGGGGCCGGCTCGTCTTCCGAGGCGGAAGCGAAGGCATAGGTGGTGTAGCGCACGTTCCCGATTCCGTCGAAGCAAGTTTCGACCCGGTCATGGCTGCCCGCTGCGTTGTCACGCGAAACCAGATTGACGCGCCCCAGGCCGTCAAAGCTGTCGAGTTCGCGGACCGAGCGGCCACTGGTGATGCGTTTTATAGTCTCCAGCGTCGCGGTGGTGTAGTTGTAGTCGGTTTCTCCGCCGTCGGGGTAGAGCACCGCACTGAGGCGGCCCCAGCCGCCGAGATCGTTGAACTGAAACGCGGTGCGGTTGCCGTTGGCGTCGGTGGCGCCGGCCATGCTGCCGCTCTGGTAGAAATAGCTGAATGTCTGAACGTGACAGTGTACGCCCTGTGGGCAGCCCGGCGTGTCGGGCGGGGTGATCTGGGTGAGGTAGGCGTTCGTGGCTCCCGGCGCGCCCCCGTCTGCGAAATTGTCCGCGTAGCTGAATGCCGTGACGTTGCTTCGGGGGTCGGTGAGGCTGACGATTTGGCCGGTGTCGTCAAAGTCGAAGGTGGTTTCGGACCAAGTGTCGCCCGGGCCGATGACTCTGTCACCGTTGTCAAGCCAGCGCAGGGACTCCGTGAGATTGCCGTGCGGAGCATTTGGAAAGTAGTTGGGGTCGCGTCCCACAGTAATGCCCGTCGGCTGCGGCGTCGCGGAGTCGTAGCTGTTGTCGGTTACCGCGTCCAGGATGCCTGGCCCATGCTTGAATTGGATCGTCGCAGGACGATCGACGATGTTCTCGCCGGGAAACGAGGCATAGCTGATGTCGGTTTCACGTAATATGGGCGCTCCCGCGGACACGAAGCCATCAAACTGCTGCTCGCGGGTGAGCTGGCCGCTCGCGTAGGTGAACGTCTGCTCGCCGACGGCGATGCTGTTGCGGCTGGTTTGACGGTCGGTCACGAGGTAGGGATAGCCGTCCTGCCAGGTTTCGGTCACGTCCTGCAAGGGGTGGCCGGCGGAGTCTTCGGTGGTGACCTCGCTCTCGACTGGAATTTGGCTGGCCAACTCCAGCGGGCGGTGCCGGTCGGTGGGCGAGTACTTCGGCAGGTATTTGTAGATGGTGGTGAATGTAGAGCCGGTAACGGCATCCGTCGAGGTCACGGTCGTCTGCTTGGTAAGCCAGAGGTAGCCCGATGCGCCGCTGTCCCAGGTGACGCTGTAGTCGAAGTGCTGATGCTCCGCAGTGTTTACGCCGTCGCTGCTGACGTAGCGATCGGTGATGACCGGCTGATTATAAACCGCCGTGCACTCGTCGGGCGTGCCGGGCGGATTGCCGGGCTGCTCGAAGTCGCCGCCCTCCCAGGGGCCGCTGGTCAGGGCCCATGCGTATTGAACGTAGCCACCGTTCGGATACTGAATCTTGTTGAGCAGGCCGGAGTTCGAGTCGTAGCTGAAGGTGTAGGTTCCTTCCGGTGTTTGCAGGCTGGTGATGACATTCCCGGGCGCAATGGGGGAAGCGGTGGTGTTCGTACAGGGCGTGGTTCCCGCACCGGTGAGCGTGAGCGCCGAACCTTGCACGCTCGCCCCCCAGAGAGCGGAGTAGGAGCTGGTCATGCCCGACACGCTGATGGTATCGGTTCCATGATCAAAGCTGCTGACGCTGAGCGCGACGCGCCCCAGGGTATCGGAAATGGTGAACCCGTTCCAGTCGCCCTGCGGCTGGTAGGTGATCCGATTGCCGTTGCGGTCGGTCACCGTGGCCGCCATCTCGCCAAGGCTAGCGGAGTTTGAATTGACAAAACTGTAGGCGGTTCCGTCCGGGCTGGTCATGACCACTGACTGAGCCTGATACATGCCGTAGCCCGGCTTGTCCTGGATGGCCGCGGTCGTCGCCTGCCAACCATCGGGTTCGGCGTCGGACGTCACCTGCGAAATCGGGCCGCGGCCGCCGTCGCCAGTGTCGCAGTAGTCGTTCAGGTCCACCGGCCGCTGCGCCCAGCCGGTGATGGTGATCTGCGCCTGATGGCGCCCGCCGCCGGGATCGGAAAAGATGTAATCGCCGGTGACATCGCAGATGGTCAGGTCGTCAGGTTCGACTTGGTAGGTGTCGTAGGTCAGGACGGGAGCGGAGTAGCGCCAGCCGTTGCTGGCCAGCAAGTTGCTCTCACTGCCCAGCACGATGTGGTAGCCGGTGGGGAAGGAGGTGGGGAAGTAGGCGCCGGCGCTGTCATATGCGATGGAGAAGCGCGGCGTGAGCCCGCGGCCGGGCGGCAGGGGTACATCAAAGCGCAGACTCACCTGGCCGTTGGCCGGGTTCACGGTCTCGTGCGGGCCATGAATGAGCGCGTGGCCCGGCTGGGTCGGTGCCGGCGCGGTGGTGTCGCCGAGGGTGGGAATGTTTTGCGCCGCCACCGCCAGAGAGCCGGAGAACAGGAAGGCGACGATTGCAGCTTGCCGCATGCCGTGAGCTTACGCTCGCCGATTGCGGCGTCAATTCCCCCCAACGGGTGCCGCGGTTTTCAGTTGTATTTATAGAAGCCGCGGCCGGTTTTGCGGCCCAGCCAGCCGGCGGCCACCATGTTGCGCAGCAACGGGCAGGGGCGGTACTTGGTGTCGCCCAGGCCGTCGTGGAGCACTTCCATGATGTGCAGGCAAACGTCGAGGCCGATGAAGTCGGCCAGCGTCAGCGGGCCCATGGGGTGGGCCATGCCCAGCTTCATGATCTCGTCAATCGCCTCGGGCGCGGCCACGCCTTCCATGACGCAGTAGATGGCCTCGTTGATCATGGGCAGCAGCACGCGGTTGGAGATGAAGCCGGGATAGTCGCGCACCTCGACCGGGGTCTTCTCCAGCCGCAGCGCCAGCTCGCGCACCGCGGCCACGGTGGCGTCGGAGGTCTGCAGGCCGCGGATGACCTCGACCAGCTTCATCATCGGCACCGGGTTCATGAAATGCATGCCGATGAAACGGTCGGGCCGCGAGGTCGCGGCCGCCAGTTCGGTGATCGAAATCGAGGAGGTGTTGGAGGCGAGAATGGCTTCCGGGCCGAGGACGACATCCAGTTTGCGCAGCAGCGGCAGCTTGATGTCGCGCTGCTCGGGCACGGCCTCGATCGCCAACTGCGCGCCGGCGGCCGCCTGGGTATCCACCGACGGCGTGATGCGCTCCAGCGCCAGTCGGGCGGAGCCTTCGTCGAGCTTGCCCTTCGACACCTCGCGCGCCAGGTTCTTTTCGATGGTGGCGCGGGCTTTTTCCAGCGCCTGGGGGTTGGCTTCAATGAGCGCCACCTGGACCCCGAACTTGGCCAGCACATGGGCAATGCCGTTGCCCATGGTGCCGCCACCGACGACCGCAACCTTTTCAATTTTCATGCGTGTCCTTGCGATCCCAACTACATGCGTTCGATGGCCATGCCGACGCCGTTGCCGCCGCCCAGGCAGAGGGCGGCGATGCCGCGCTTGGCCTGGCGCCGCTCGAGTTCGAACATCAGCGTGACCAGAATGCGGCAGCCGCTGGCGCCGATGGGATGGCCCAGCGCCACCGCGCCGCCGTTGGCGTTGACGCGCTCGGGCTTCAGCCCCAGTTCGCGGATCAGCGCCACGCCCTGCACCGAGAAGGCCTCGTTCAACTCGTATAGATCCACGTCGTCGGCCTTCCAGCCGGTCTTGGCCCACAACTTGCGCACCGTCTCCACCGGGGTCATCATCACCCACTTCGGTTCCAGGCCGCTCACCGCCTGGGCGACGATGCGGAACCGGGGCTGAATTTTCAGCGCGCGCGCCTTGTCGGCGGTCATGACCACCACCGCTGCCGCGCCGTCGTTGACGCTGCTGGCGTTGGCGGCGGTTACGGTGCCGTCCTTCTTGAATGCCGCTTTCAGCTTGCGCAGTGCTTCGATCGTGGTATCGGCGCGGGGGCCCTCATCCTTGCTGACCACCAGCGGGTCGCCCTTCTTCTGCGGGACCTCGACGGGCACGATCTCGCGGTCAAAGTAACCCGCCTGCTGCGCCGCCACCGCCTTGCGATGGCTGCCGAGGGCGAACTCGTCCTGCTCCTCGCGGGTGATGTGGTATTTCTCCGAGACCAGCTCGCCGGTCTGGCCCATGTGGAAGTTTTCGTACACGTCCCACAGGCCGTCGTGAATCATGGAGTCCACCACGGTCTGGTCGCCCATGCGGAAGCCGGTGCGGGCGTTGAGCAGCAGATAGGGGCAGTTGGACATGGACTCCATGCCGCCCGCCACCACGATGTCGGAGTCGCCCAACTGCACCGCCTGGGCGGCCAGCCCGACCGACTTCAGCCCCGAGCCGCAAACTTTGTTGACCGTCAGCGCGCCCACCTTGGGCGGCAGACCCGCACCCAGCGCCGCCTGCCGGGCCGGGTTCTGGCCGAGTCCGGCCTGCACCACGTTGCCCATGATGCACTCGTCAATCTGGTCAGGCTGTAGGCCGGCACGTTTGACCGCCTCGCGCACCGCAATCGCGCCCAACTGCGGCGCCGACAACGCCGCCAATCCGCCCTGGAAGCGGCCCACCGGCGTGCGAACGCCGGAGACAATGACTGGTTCACTCATGCTCTGAGTATAAAGCGGTGAACAGTGAACGGTGAACAGTGAACCGGGGAGCGGGTGGGACGGAAAAAAATAGGGGGCGCGAGGGCGCCCCCAGGGGAATGAACCTCAACTGTTCACTGTCAACCGTTCACTGTTCCCTACTGCTGGCTGCCGGCGGCCAGGCTGTTCTTCAGCACCTTGATCTCGACGGTGCCGCCGGGGGTGGGACGGGTGCCGGCTTCGCTCGACATCTGGGCGGCGGCGGGGGCGGCGTTGCCCATGCCGGCGGTGTAGATGCGATAGAGCGGGACGTTGTGCTGCAACACCAGGTAGCGGACCACGGTGTCGGCCAACTGCTGGCTGGCGGTGATGCCGGCTGCGCCCTTGCGGGTGGAGTAGGCGGTCACTTCAACCACGTAGCCCTTGTCGGTGTTCAGGCCTTGCAGGAAGCTGTCCAACTGCTGCTGGGTGCCGGAGGTCAGAGTGGCCGGCCCGGGCTTGAAGTGCAATTCGGCCTGTTGCGCCACCTGGTACTGGTCCACGCCCTGCAGTTTGGTGTTCACGCCGGTGACCTGCTGATCCAACTGGGTGGCCTGAGTGCTGGCCTGCTGCACCTGCTGCTGGGCGGCATTGGCGGTGTCGTTGGCCTGCTGCGCCTTGTCCTGGGCGGCGCTGATGCCGGCCTTGGAGCGGGCGTCGAGGTCGGAGATGGACTTGGCGTTATCGGCGGTAAGGCTATCCACTTCGTTCACCCGATCGCGGATGGGCGAAAGTTGACCCTCGACGTACTTCTTGCGGGCGAAGGGGTTCAGGTGGCCCCAGAAGCCCTGGTGGATCTGCGGTTCGAGGGGGGCCTTTTTGGTGGCCGTCTCGGTGGCCGGAGTGGTCGAAGTATTCTGAGTCTGGGGCGCCGTTGTGGCGTCGGCCGATTGCGCCCTGGCGGGCAGAGTGCCCAGCCCGACAATCATTCCCATCGCCACCACTGCGACCGCCAACCCGTGCCCTTGAAGCCTGCGCATATTTTTATCCTCCCGCTGATCTAATTTCCCGGATCAGCCTCCAGCCTACTTACTACACGTTGGATGCCAATCGGGAAACCCAAGAAAATAAAGGCGCACAATGGGCCGTGAGAGCCGGCCAACAGGCATTAATGGGTTGGCATCGAGTAAAAAGCGCGCTATGCTTTTTCCCGTAGTGAGGAAAACGCCATGCTGATTCTGCTGTTCGTGCTGGGTGCGGTGGCCATGCGGTTTTTGCCGCATGCGTGGAATTTCACCCCGGTGATCGCCATGCTGCTGCTGGCGGCCTGCTACATGAAGCCCAAGCACCTGTGGGTTCCCGTGGTGGCGCTGGTGGGCAGCGACTTTGCCCTCAACACCTGGACCTACCACGCCGCCGGACGGCCGGATCAATACTTCACCTGGGCCAGCTATTTCGTGGTGCTGGGGCTGGCGATGTGGGCGCTGAAAGGCCGGGTGCGGGTGGCTTCGCTGATCGGCACCTCGCTGGCCAGCTCGACGATCTTCTTCGTGATCAGCAACTTCGGCGTGTGGGTGACGGGGGAGATGTACCCGCATACGTTTTCCGGGCTGGCCACCTGCTATGCCCTGGGCGTGCCGTTTTTCCGCAACGCCGCGGTGGGTGACCTGATCTACGCCGGCGCCTTCTTTGCTTTGTACGCCTGGATCGAGCAGCGGCATCAAGCGGCACTCCGCGCCGCCGCCTAATCCATTGGCAGGCGTGCCGCGGGCCGCAATCGTCTTCAACCCCATCGCCGGCCGCCATCCGGCACGCCGCCGCCGGCAACGGGACCAACTTTGTGAGGCGCTCAAGCGCCGCGGTTGGGTCTTCACCGACGAACGCCCCGAAATTGTTCTGGTTTGCGGCGGCGACGGCACTCTGCACCGCGTGCTGCGGGAGCACATGCGCGGCGATCCCGGCGCCCGGCCGGTGTTGGCTTTGGCGCCGCCGTTGGGGACAGCCAACGTGCTGGCCCATGCGCTCGGCGTGCCCCATGGCCCGGACACAGCCGCCGCCTGGCTGGATCGTGCCTGGGCGGCGGGGCCGCGGCAACTGCGCGTCGGGGTGGCGGAATTCGATTCCGAACGGCGCTACTTCCTGTCCATGGCCGGTGTCGGGTACGACGCCTTTGTGGTGCAGACCGTGGCGGAGAACGCCAAGCGACGCTGGGGCAAATGGGCCATCGCCGCGCGTGCCGCGCAGGCCTGGCGCAGCTACTTTCCCGCACCGCTGGAGTTGGACTGTGATCCATTTCGCGCCGACAGCCTCATCTTCAGCCTGACTTCCTTCTATGCCGGCCGCATGCGGCTGGGAAGCATGCCCGCCGAAGGGCCCTTGGTGCTGGCCCTGTCCGGCGCCCCCCGGCTGCTGGTCGCTCAAGCCTTGTCGCTGCTGACACGAGGACTCGATCGCGCTCCCGGCGTCGTGCGCTGTCCCTGCCGCGTCGTCTCGGTGTCGACCGCCGGCCGCCCGGTGCAACTCGATGGCGAACCGGCCGGCACCAGTCCCATCCGACTATCCCTGCACCCCGACGCCATCCCCTTTCTCGCGCCTTCCCTGACCCCTGAGCCCTAACCCCTGACCCCTAACCCCTGACCCCTCTGTCTTCTTGTATTCTTCAGGGGAATGCAGCCGACTTCGGGCAGCGCCCTCGACACGAACCCTCACGGCTTGGTGCGGGCCATGGGCCTGTGGGACGTCATTCTCTTCAATATCGCCGCCGTGCTGGGCCCGCGCTGGGTGGCCACCGCCGCCCACACCGGGCCCAGCTCGATCAGCCTGTGGATCACCGCCGCGCTGCTTTTCTTTTTGCCGACGGCGCTAGTGATCACCGAGTTGGCGACGCGCTATCCGCATGTGGGCGGCATCTACGCCTGGACCCATGAAGCCTATGGGCCCTTCCACGGCTTCGTGTCCGGTTGGACATACTGGACCTACAGCATCGTCTATTTTCCAGCGTTGCTGAACGCCAGCGTGGCCATGTCGGCCTATATGGGCGGACCGAAGTTTGCGGTGCTGGCCACCAACAAGGCGTTCGTCATGGTGGGCTCGCTGGCCATATTGGCGCTGGCCATCTGGATGAACATTGTCGGGGTGCGCATCGGCAAGTGGCTGGAGAACGCCGGCGCCATCGGGACGTATGTGCCGCTGGCGCTGCTGGTGCTGTTCGGCGCCTGGTACGCGGTGCGCTTCGGGTCGGTGACGCATTTGACCGCCAGCTCGATGAGCCTGAAGGTCAACTGGAGCACCATCAATTACTGGTCTTCGATCGCCTTCGCCTTTGCCGGATTGGAGGTGGTGTGCTTCATGAGCGAAGAGGTGAAGAACCCGCAGAAGACGCTCAAACGCGGCATCTTCATCGCCGCCGCCGCCATTGTCGCCATGTATGTGCTGGGGACCATGGGGACGCTGGCGATTTTGCATCCGGGGCAGGTGGACCTGCGCGCCGGGGCGATTCAGGCGCTGACCTCGGCGGCGGGAGTGGCGGGGCTGGCGTGGGTGGCGATCATCGTGGCGGTGCTGCTGTGCGTCGGCAACATTGGCGGGGTGGGGACGACGGTGGCGGGGGTGGCGCGGGTGCCATTCGCAGCCGGCATTGACCGTTATCTGCCCAAGGCGTTCGGGAAGATTCACCCCAAGTGGCGCACGCCCTACGTGGCCATGCTGGTGCAGGGCGGAGCGGCGGCGATACTGCTGATCGTCAGCCAGATCGGCGGCGCCGATGCCACCAGCGCCTACCAGTTGCTGGTGGATGCGACCAACGTGATGTACTTTATCGCGTTCGTCTACATGTTCCTGTCGGTGATCCGGCTGCGCAAGCGGCCGGATCGCGGCACCCAGCCCGGACACGCGCTCATTCCGCTGGGCCGCTTCGGCCTGTGGGCCTGCGGCGTGCTGGGGCTGGTGATCACGCTGCTGGCCATCGGCATCTCGCTAATCCCGCCCCAGGACCTGCAAGGCTCACCGGTGGCGTTCGAGATCAAGCTGGTAGGCATCTGCGCCGTGCTCATCCTCACCGGACTGGTGCTGTACTGGCGCAAGAACAAGCGCGGTCCGGTCAGCGCCTGACTGAGAGCTGACGCGACGCTCAGCCCGCCAGCACGTGCCAGGCGATGGCGAGGGAACCGGGCAGGGCGTAGAGGTCGGCAGCGATGATGAGGGCGGCGCAGCTCCAGCCCAGGGTGCTCATCGCCCAGCCGCTCTTCCAGGTGCCGAGATGGCGGCGCGAGGTGGTGAAGTGGAGCAGCGGCACCATGGCAAAGGGCAACTGCAGGGCCAGCACCACCTGGCTGAGGGTCAGCAGGTCGGTCACGCTGGCGTCGCCGCGCAGGCCGATGAACAGCACCGCCGGGATAATGGCCACCAGACGGGTGATGAGGCGGCGCAGCCAGGGGGCGATGTGCCAGTGCAGGAAACCTTCCATCACCACCTGCCCGGCCAGCGTGCCGGTGATGGTGCTGCTCTGGCCGCTGGCCAGCAGGGCGATGGCGAAGAGGATGCCGGCCGCACCGGCGCCCAACAGCGGCGCCAGGGTGAAGAAGGCGACGCGGATCCAGTCGGTGTCGGGGGCATAGCCCGGGCGTCCGTAGAAGACCATGGCCGCCAGCACCAAAATCGCAGCGTTGATGAGGAAAGCCAGCGACAGCGCCACAACGGAATCGAGCACGTTGTAGCGCAGGGCGCGGCGCAGGCCGGATTCGGTGCGCTCCACCTTGCGGCTTTGCACCAGCGCCGAGTGGAGATACAGGTTGTGGGGCATCACGGTGGCGCCGATGATGCCGATCGCCAGGTAGGCCATGCCCGCGCCCGCCAGGCTGGGATGGCCCAGCGCATGAACCATGGCGCCGAAGTCGGGGTGGGTGGTGGGGAGGATGAAAATCTCGATGAAGTAGCAGACGCCGATGGTGGCGGCCAGCAGAAACACCACCGCCTCGATGGTGCGGACGCCGAAGCGCTGCAGCATGAGCAGCAGCAGCACGTCCACGCCGGTGATCAGCACCGCCCACAAAAGCGGGATGTGGAACAGGAGATTGAGCGCCACGGCGCTGCCCAACACCTCGGCCAGATCGCAGGCGGCGATGGCCAGCTCGCTGAACAGCCAGTTGGGCCAGCGCGTCCAGCGCGGATAGCGTTCGCGGCACATCTGCGCCAGGTCTTTGCCGGTGGCGATGCCCAGGCGGGCGGCGGCGATCTGCAGAATGACCGCCATGAAGCTGGCCAGCGCCACCACCCAGAGCAGGTGGTACTGGAACTGCGCGCCCGCCTGCAGGTCGGTACCCCAGTTGCCGGGGTCCATGTACCCCACGCTCACCAGCACCGCCGGACCGACGAAGGCCCGCCAGTGCCGCCAGAAGCCTGCGCCCGAGGGCGGCACCTTGACGGTGCCGTGCATGCCCTCCAGCGAAAGCTGGCTCGTCTCGCTCATCCCGCATTTATGTTAACTGTGGTTAACAAGAATCTGCAATCTGTAGATGATACAATCGTGCCGATGCCGCTTATCTACTTTGGTTGCCACGGGTTGCCAGCCGCGTCCATCATGGCATAAAGCATGGAGCTGACGGTTTCCAAGGAGGACTACCTCAAGGCCATCGCCGAGGCGGAGGCCGAGGAGGGGCGGGTGATTGCCGCCACGCTGGGGCGGTGGCTGAAAGTCAGCGCGCCGGCGGTGGCGCTGGCGCTGCGCCGGCTGAAGCGCGATCGGCTGGTGTGGGTGGATGCGCGCGGCCGGATCCTGCTGACCAAGGCGGGGCGGCAGGTGGCGGATAAGCTGCGGCTGCGCCATCACCTGATCGAGCGCATGCTGCACGAGACGCTGGGCCTCGAATGGTACAAGGTACACGAGGAGGCCGAGCGGCTGGAGCACTCCATCTCCGAGGAGGTGGAGCGGAAGCTGATCGAAAAGCTGGGCCCGGCGGGGCTTTGCCCGCACGGCAACCCCATCCATAAGGGGGCGGCCGAGCGGCGCAAGGCGGGATTGACGCCGCTGGCCGAGGCGGAAGAGGGGATGGATTTGCGGGTGGCGGGGATGCAGGAGCGGGATCAGAAGCTGTTGGAATACTTCGACCAACTGGGGCTGCGGCCGGGCGCGGTTTGCGAGGTGGCGGGCCGCAACTACGACGGCACGCTCAGCCTGCGGGTGGGCGGCCACGCCGTCACCCTGGCCGCGGCAGCCGCGGCCCAAATCTGGGTGGCCGCCGCCCCGGAGGTTCGCTGAAAGGGCGGCCAGCGCAGCTGGGGGAGGCTTCCGCGCCCATAAATGCTTAAAATGTAAGAGATGCCTTTTCTGGCTGCAGCGGGTTGCGATCTGGAGAACTATCTCCGCTACCCCGACCATGCGCTCGATGGCCGTATCGCCGAGTTGCGGGCGCAGTTGGGCGGCCGCGTGCTGATTCTCGGACACCACTACCAACGTGACGAGGTCATCCGGTACGCCGATTGCCAGGGCGATTCGTTTAAGCTGGCGCAGCAGTGCACCCAACATCCGGAGGCGGAGTTCATCATCTTCTGCGGCGTGCACTTCATGGCCGAAAGTGCCGAGATTCTGCGCGCCGAGCACCAGCAGGTGATCCTCCCCGACCTCAACGCCGGCTGCTCGATGGCCGACATGGCCGAGTACCCACAGGTGCTCGACTGCTGGGAGCAACTGCAAGAGATGGGGCTGGCGGGACAATTCCTGCCGCTGACCTATATGAACTCGACCGCCGCCATCAAGGCGTTCTGTGGCGAGCAAGGCGGAGCGGTGTGCACCTCCTCCAACGCCCCGGCGGCGTTTCGTTGGGGTTTCGAGCAGCGGCCGAAAATTCTATTTCTGCCCGATCAGCATCTGGGGCGCAACACCGGGGTCAAGCTGGGACTGGGGCTGGATGAAATGGTGACCTGGGATCCGCGGCGCGACGGCGGAGGCCTGACGCCGGAGCAGATCGCAAGGGCCAAAGTGGTGCTGTGGAAGGGGCACTGTTCCGTGCACCAGCGCTTTCTGCCCGAGCATGTGGACCGGTGGCGGGCCGCCGAGCCGGGGATCAAGATTCTTGTGCATCCGGAGTGCAGCCACGAGGTGGTGGCCAAGGCTGACCTGGTGGGTTCCACCGAGTTCATCATTCGACAGGTGAGGGAAGCGGCGTCCGGCACACGTTTCGCCATCGGCACCGAGCTGCACCTGGTGCACCGCCTGGCGGAGCAATTTCCGGAGCAATGGGTGTCGCCGCTGGACAATGACGGATGTCCGGTGTGCTCGACCATGTTCCGTATCTCGCCGCAGCACCTGGCGTGGGTGCTCGACAACCTCACCCAGGGACAGGTGGTGAATCGTATCCGGGTCAAGGACAGCGTCAAGCAGTGGGCGCGGGTGGCGCTCGACCGTATGCTAAAGCTGGGCCAGGCGCCTGCGGCGACCGCCGGGGCGGGGGGGTAGGTTGGGTATGAGTTTCGGGCGCACATTTACCCTGAGCGAGGCGCAGCAGATGCTGCCCGCCCTCGACGGCCTGCTGCAGACCGCCATGCGCGCCCATCGCCGGGTGGAGGAGATTGAGGACGAACTGCAGACGCTGATCAGCCGCATTCTGCTGGCGGGCGGAGTCCAGGTGGATCCGCTGCACACCTCCAGCCTGAAAACCGAACGCGAGCGCTGCGGCTCACAACTCGAGGACGCGGTGCGCGAGATCGCCGCCAGCGGCGTACAACTGAAGGATCTCGACGAGGGGCTGCTCGATTTCCCCTGCCAGCTGAACGGCCGCGTGGTGCTGCTGTGCTGGAAGCAGGGCGAGCGGGCGATCGAACACTGGCACGGCACCCATGAGGGCTTTGCCCATCGCAAGCCGCTCGACCCCACCATGGATCCCGAAGACCCGCGCAACCGGGTGCACTAAATACAAATCGTGCGGGCGGTCATCCAGCGCGTCAGCCGTGCCCATGTGCGAGTGGAAGGCTCTACCGTCGGAGCCATCGGCCCCGGCTATGTGGCACTCATCGGGGTCGAACGAGGGGACGGCGAGGCTGATGTCAACTGGCTGAGCCGCAAGATCACCTCCCTGCGGCTGTGGCCGGATGCCGACGGCAAGATGAATATCCCGCTGAGCGAGCGCCGGGAGCCGGAAGTGCTCGCCATTTCCCAATTCACGCTGCTGGCCGACTGCCGTCGCGGGCTGCGTCCCAGCTTCGACGCCGCCGCCAAGCCGGAGGAGGCCCGACCTTTGTACGAGGCCCTGGTGGCATCGCTGCGGTCGGCTGGGGTGAAGGTGGCAACCGGGGTCTTTCAGGCCGATATGGAACTGGAGTTGGTGAACCAAGGTCCAGTGACCGTTTCGCTCGACTCGCGTGTCAAATAAGGCACACTTGGGCCGCCGAGTGTTGCGTTTAAGTCACTGTAATAAAAAGGCTTAGTGACTCTGCCTGGCTGTGCCAGCATGGTAGAGGATGACTACCGAAGCCACCCTTGCCCAAGCGGTCAGCAGCGAAGGCGTGGGCCTGCACAGCGGAGCGCGCGCCCACCTGCGGCTGTTGCCGGCGGCGGCGGGCACCGGCATCCAGTTCCAACGCACCGACCTGGACGGCTTTGTGGTGGAAGCGCGTTCGATCAACGTGGCCAAGGTGAGCTACGCCACCAGCCTGATGAAGAAGGGGGTGTTCATCTCGACCACCGAGCACCTGTTGTCGGCGCTACTTGGCGCCGGGGTGGATAACGTGGTGGTGGAACTGGACAATCTGGAGGTGCCGATTCTCGATGGCAGCGCGGCGCCGTTCATCGAGATGATTGAGCGGGCGGGCAGGCGGCGGCAGCAGCGGCGCCGGCGGGTGATGGAGATCGTCGAGCCGCTGGAGATGCGCGAGGGCGGCAAGTTCATCGGCATCTATCCCTGTGAGGAGTACCGGCTGCACTACGCGATAGATTTTCCCCATCCCATGATCGGCCGCCAGCAGTTCGATTTCATCTGCACGGAGGAGAGCTATCGGCGCGAGCTGGCGCCGGCGCGGACGTTTGGTTTTCTGGCCGACTTCGAGGCGATGCGCCGCCAGGGGCTGATCCGCGGCGGCAGCCTGCAGAATGCCGTGGTGCTGGATCATGAACGGGTGGTCAACGGCGAGCTGCGCTTCGCCGATGAGTTCGTGCGCCACAAGATGTTGGACCTGATCGGCGACCTGGCCCTGCTGGGTGCGCCGCTGCGGGCGGAGGTGCGGGCCGACCGCGCCGGACATGCGCTGCATACGGCGCTGGTGCAGCGGCTGCTGGCCGCGCCGCGGCATTGGAGATGGAGTGAGGGCGTACCTCAAACGCCACCGCCGCTGCTGGCTTCCGCGCCACGGGCGGGGATGCGCGCTTATACTGAGTAGGTTGCTTTCTGCGGTAAATATCCAGGAGAAGAACCCATGAGCGTGGTGACGGAAGAACTGGCTGTGGACAGCCAGGAGACAAATCCGTGGGCGGCACAGGCCGCCCGTTTTGATGCGGCTTCGCGCAAGCTCAACCTCGACGAGGGCATCGCCAAGATTCTGGCCCACCCGGCACGGGAGTTGACGGTGCACATCCCGGTGCAGATGGACGACGGGCGCATCGAGGTGTTCACCGGCTATCGCGTGCAGCACAGCGAGGCGCGCGGGCCGGGCAAGGGCGGCATCCGCTACGCCCCCGATGTATCCCTCGATGAGGTACGGGCGCTGGCCAGCTGGATGACCTGGAAGTGCGCGGTGGTGAACATTCCCTTTGGCGGCGCCAAGGGCGGCATCATCTGCGACCCGCACATTTTGTCGCAGAACGAGTTGGAGCGCATGACGCGGCGCTACACCGCCGAGCTGGTGCCCTTCATCGGTCCCGAGCGCGACGTGCCCGCCCCCGACGTCAATACCAACGAACAGGTGATGGCCTGGATCATGGACACCTACTCCATGCACCAGCGCCAGACCATGACCGCCGTGGTCACCGGCAAGCCGCTGGCTTTGGGCGGCAGCGCGGGGCGGCGGCAGGCCACCGGCCGCGGCTGCAAGATCGTGTGCGACCGGGCGATCGAGAAGCTGGGCATGGACAAGAGGAAGACCCGGGTGATTGTGCAGGGCTTCGGGAACGTGGGCAGCAACGCCGCCGAACTGCTGGCCGAGGACGGCTACATCGTCATCGGCATTGACGAGTACGACGGCGGCATCCTCAACCTCAAGGGCATTGACATCCCGGCGCTGATCGCCTTCCGCGCCAAGAACCGCACCATCCAGGGCTTCCCGGGCACCCGCACCCTGCCGGCGCGCGAGCTGCTGGGTCATGACTGCGACATTCTGGTGCCGGCGGCGACCGAGAACCAGATCACCAGCCGCAACGCGGCCTCGATCAAGGCGAAAATCCTGTGCGAAGGCGCCAACGGCCCGACCACGGTGCTGGCCGACGAGATTCTGGAGAAGAAGGGCGTGTTCGTCATCCCCGACATTCTGGCCAACGCCGGCGGGGTGACGGTCAGCTACTTCGAGTGGGTGCAGGACCGCCAGGGGTACTTCTGGAAGGAATCGGAAGTCAACGAGCGCCTGCAGGAGATTATGGATTCGAGCTTCGCGGCGGTGGTCGAGTACGCCGAAAAGCACAAGGTCAACAACCGCATCGCCGCCTACATGGTGGCCATTGACCGCGTGGCCACGGCCATCCGACTGCGCGGATTGTACGCCTGAGAACTTGGATCGCTCTGTCCACGCCGCGATCCTGAACGATCGCGGCGCCGAGCGGGTGCGCGGCGGCCATCCCTGGATCTACACCGGGGAGATCCTGGGCTGGGAGCCGGAGCCGCCGGGGCCGCAGGTGCTTACCGTCGTGGTGCGCGACCGCCGCGGGCAGGCGCTGGGCATTGCCGACCACTCGCCGCAATCACAAATCCGTCTGCGCATGCTCAGCCGTGATGCCGCGGCGGTGGCCGACCGCGGGTTCTTCCGGCAGCGGCTGTCCGCGGCGATCGCCTACCGGCAGCAGGTGGTGCGCGACAGCGACGCCTGCCGGCTGGTGTCGTCGGAGGGCGACGGCCTGCCCGGGCTGATCGTGGACCGCTACGGCGCGGCGCTGTCCTTCCAGACCTCGACCTGGGCCATGGCGGCGCGGCAGACGGAGCTGTTGGCCGACCTGGACGAGCTGCTGTCCCCCACCGTGGTGGTCGAGCGCAATGAAGCGGCGGTGCGCAGCCGCGAGGGTCTGGAACGGCGCAGCCAACTGCTGCGCGGCTCGGGCCCCATGGCGGAGGTCAGCATCAACGGGCTGCACTTCGCCCTCGACCTGCTCGGCGGGCAGAAGACGGGCGGGTTTCTCGACCAGCGCGAGAACTGGGCCGCGGCCGCCGCCTATGCGCGGCAGTTCGGCGCGCGCCGCGCGCTCGATGTTTTCACCTACCAGGGCGGGTTCGCGCTGCATCTGGCGCAGGTGGCTGAGCAGGTCGAGGCGGTGGACAGCTCGCGTCCGGCGCTGGAGGCGGCCGAACAGAACGGGGTGCGCAACGGGCTGGAGAAGATTGACTGGGTGGAGGCCAACGCCTTCGATCTCCTGCGCGACTACGACAGCGGCGGCAAGCAGTACGACTGCGTGGTGCTCGACCCTCCGGCCTTCGCCAAGCAGCGCGCCAACCTCAAAACCGCCGCCGCCGGTTACAAGGAGATCAATCTGCGGGCGCTCAAGCTGCTGGCGCCCGGCGGCCTGCTGATTACGTGCAGCTGCAGCCATCATCTGAGTGAGGCGGCGCTGCTCGAGGTCGTTGCCGCCGCCGCGCGTGACGCCCGCCGCGAGGTGCGCATTCTGGAGCGCCGCGGCCAGGCCCTCGATCATCCGGTGCTGCTGGCCGCCCCGGAGACGGCCTATCTCAAGTGCATCGTGGCGAGCGTGCGTTAGCTCACGCAGTGACGATATACACCCCGGGGCGGCGTCGAGGCGGCCTCTTCCCGGTGGCGGCCGGGCGGCACTTCTAGTACCATAGGTGTCACCGGTGGATTCCCATGCCGACGCAGCCGACCACGACGCTCAAGTTGGACGCGGAGACGAAAGCGCGCTTGCACCGTTTGGGGGAGCAACGGCGGCGCTCGGCGCACTGGCTGATGCTGGAGGCCATTAAGCAATATCTTGACCAGGAGGAGCAGCGCGAGAGGCTGCGTGAGGCCGCGCTACAATCCTGGCAACATTTTCAGGCCACCGGACTGCATGCCACCGGGGAGGAAGTTGACCGCTGGCTCAGGAAGCTCGAATCGGGGCAGTCGGCGGCGCCGCCCAAGCTGCATCGTTAAGCCATGGCGCGCCTGTTCTGGACCGCCGGCGCACTTCAGGATCTCGACCGTCTGCGGCGTTTCCTCCAGGCTCAGGACCCCGGCGCCGCGCGCCGCGCCATGGCCGCCATCCGGCAAGGGGTGGCGCGGATGGCGCGGTTTCCGGCTTCCGGCCGCCCGGCCAACGATATGGACGCTGTCTTTCGTGAGTGGTTCATCCGGTTTGGGGCCAGCGGATATCTGATCCTCTATCACTTTGCGGACAATGAGGTTCACGTCCTGGCTGTGCGCCATGGTTTCGAGTCGAAGTACCGGTCATGATGTAAGATCACGGCATGTCGGGAAGGTGGATCGCGGCCGTGGCGGCGGGTCTGCTGTGCGCAGGCGTGAGCGCGCAGCGCCCGCAGGCGGATGAGGTGCAGATGGGGGTGCGCGCCTATCACCTGGCGCCGTTTGTATTCAGCGCCCAAACGCAATCGGTGAGCGACGAGGTGGTGGTGCGCGACCCGCAGGGGACGCCGGTGGGCGGGCTGACGCGCGACGCCTTCGCCATTTTCGACAACGGGAAGCGGCAGACGCTGACCGGGTTTGCGGTGTCGAGCGCGGCCGCGCCGGTTGCGCCGGCGGCGGCCCCAAGGGGCGGAGCGGTGCTGTCGCCGGCGGGGGAAGCGGCGGCGGGCGTCGCGCCGCGCTACCTGGCGTTGTACTTTGACGATGTCAACACCAGCAACGCCTTGCTGGGCATGGCGCGGCAGGCGGCGCTGCAGTTCACCGGACGCATGCTGGGCGCGGGCGACCGGGTGGGGGTGTTCACCAACTCCGGGCTCGACACGCTGGGGTTCACCCGCGACCGCGTGGCGCTCGAACATGCCATCGCCGGGTTGTCGGCGCATGCGCGGGCGGCGGCGGCGACGAGCGGGTGTTTGCGCATCACCCAGTACCAGGCTTATCTGATTGCCAACCACCTGGATCCCTCGGCGCTCGAGGCGGCCAAGGCCAACCTGTCGGCCTGCAGCCCCAGTGGCGGGGGAGCGTTGTTCGGAACCATGGGCAACGGCGCGGGGATGCTGGGCGCCACGCCGCTGAGCGAGCCGCCGCTCATCCGCTCCTCCTCCGATGCCTTGTGGCAGCAGGCGCGGGCGGCGTCGGAAGACACGTTGGCCTCGATGGCCGGGGTGGTGGCGGCGCTGGGGCGCGAACCCGGGGCGCGGGTGCTGCTGCTGGCCTCCAGCGGTTTTATCGGCGGCACACTCGAGGATCGTCAGGACGCGGTGATTCGTCTGGCGCTGCACGACAAGGTGACCATCAGCGCGCTTGACGCCCGTGGCCTGGAAGCGCCCGGGGCGGGGCTGCCGATCGATGAAGCCATGGAACTGGGCACGGTGCCCCAGGCCATGTACACCTTTGCCGAGACGGCCAAGATGAGCGAGCCGATGGAGATGGAGGCGGCCATGGCCAACCTGGCGCTCTCCACCGGCGGGCTGCTGTTCCACAACAACAACGATCTGGCGCTCGGCTTCGCCCGGCTGGGGCTGGCCCCGTCGGTGGCCTACGATCTGGCCTTCACTCCCGCCGACCTGCCGCACGACGGCAAGCTGCACAAGCTCAAGGTCGAGGTCACCCCTGACCATCACTACACCATCCAGGCGCGGCGGGCCTACTATGCTCCGCCGCCGGAGACCCCGGCCAGCCATCTGGGCGCGGCGATTGACGCGGCCATGCGCAGCGGCAGCGCCGAGGCCGGGCTGCCGGTCAGGGTCAGCATCGAAGGCGCCGGCGTCCACTTTCATCTCGACCTGCATGGCGTTCCTTTCCAAAACGAAAAAGGCCGGGAGCGGGAGAAGCTGGTGTTCACGGTCGGGCTTTTCGATGCGCAGGGGAACTTCCTGACCGGCAGGATGGCGGAGATGGATTTGGAACTGCGTGATAAAACCTGGCGGGCGATGCTGGCATCGGGGTTGAACGCCAGCCTGACCCTGGAGACGGTGCCGCAAGCGGCCGAGATGCGCTGCGTGGTGGCGGAAGCCAACACCGGGCGTCTGTTCGCGGCCCAGGTGCACTAGGACAAACCCGCCGGGGGCGCGGGAATCCATCCCCACATGGGGAGAAAAATCGTTCTGGCGGCGAGCCGCTCGGAGTCGAGCGAGTACCTGCGCAGCACCTGGCGGCAGATGCTGCTGGCCACGCTGCCCAGCAACTATTTGCGGCTGGTGAATACCGATCCGCATCTGGACAACGAGACCCGCGCCGACGGACAAGCGCTGTACGTGCCCAACGGGCTGCGGGTGATCGAGTCGCTGCTGCTCGGCCGCTTTGCCCCGGAAGACATCGCTGTCTGCTATCCCGATCAACTGGCGCAATTTGTCGGACCGGAGACGCGCGTGGTGGGGCTGCACGCCCACAACCCGCTAGGCATCACCTTCGCCACCGACATCTATGCCCAATTCTTCGGCCGCGGCCAGCAGCCGATGAACGCCGCCGAGTTTCAGCACCTGATCGAGCATCCGGCGCTGGCCGCTCACCGCAATCATTTCAAGCTGATCGTGGGCGGCCCGGGGGCGTGGCAATTGGAGCGCTCGCACAAGCTCGACCCCTGGCATGTGGACTGCCTGGTGGACGGCGAGGGCGAGGATTGCGCCCTCGATCTGTTCGAGCGCGCGGTGCGCGGCGAGCCGTTGCCGCGCAAGGTCTCCGCCCACTCCCCCAACCCCTCCGTCATTCCGCGGCTGCGCCACCGCTCCACCTTCGGCGTGGTCGAGGTCACGCGCGGCTGCGGCCGCGGCTGCCAGTTCTGCTCCATCGCCCTGCGCCACGGCGCCAGTCTGCCGCTCGACCACATCCTCGACAACGTGCGGGTGCAGGTGGCCGAGGGGGCCGATACCATTCTGGTCACCACCGAGGACTTGTTTCTGTATGAGCAGGGTCCGCGCTTCCGCACCAATGGAGCGGCGCTGGAGAAGATGCTGCGCGCCGTCGCCGCCGTCGAGGGCGTGAAGCATGTGGTCGTCACCCACGGCACCATGGCGCCGGTGGTGCGCGATCCCGACGTCATCGAGCGTCTGTCGCCAGTGGCGGTGGACCTCAGCATCCACCAGCACCAGCTCTCGACCCACCCCGACCACCGCTTCGCCATGCTGTTCATCGGGCTGGAGACCGGTTCACCGCGGCTATTCGAGCAGTTCATGAAGGGCAAGTCGTATCCCTACAAACCGCAGCAGTGGCCCGAGGTGGTGCTCAAGGGGATGCAGATCCTCAACCGGCAGCACTGGTTTCCCTTTTGCACCTGGATCACCGGCCTGCCGGGCGAGACGCGCGAGGACACCAAACAGTCGCTCGATCTGCTCTACGCATTGAAGGACGCGCGCTGGTGCCCCGTGCCCACCCTCTTTGTCCCGCTCGAGGATACCCGCATGGGCCGGCACGCCGCCGCCCAGGCGCCGCGGCTTACCGACTTGCAGTGGGAGTTTTTCTTCACCTGCTGGCGTTACAATCTCGATTTTTTCCGCAACACCCCCGTCATCCAATGGCGCTTTCATGTTGGTGTGCCGCTCTACTACTGCCTGCTCGGCCACCGTACCTTCGGGCCGAACATCAAGTACCCGCTGCTCCGCCTCGGCCACTTTCCCGAGCGCTGGCTCCGCCGCCACCTGTACCTCGACTTCCACCGGATGCCGCCGCCCAGCATCACCGTCCCCGACGTTGTGCCCATCCCGGAGCACGCCTCGCGGCCAGCCATTCCGGCTGCCTGATGGCTGTTTCCGCGTAAACTGTTGAAAACAAAGCGTAAATAATAGTTGACAACAACACACGCAGGTTTTATGATTGCTTACGTAGTAGATTTCAGTTCCGGAGGTGTTCCGCAAAATGACTTCTTTTTGCACTGTTCAGACTTCGACCGGTACCTGGGCGCCGCGCACCGATGTGATGGAGAGCGACCAGGGATACCATCTGCAGCTCGATTTGCCGGGGGTGAAGCGCGAGGAGCTCGACATCCAGGTGGTCAACGACACGGTGACCATCAAGGGCGAGCGCAAGCCCAGCGCCAACCTGGAGGCGTACCATCGTCTGGAGAGGCCTTATGGCAGCTTCAGCCGGGTGTTCGTGCTCCCGGACGTGGTCAACACGGCCGGCATCGAAGCCAAACTGAACGACGGGGTGCTGCAGTTGACGCTGCCGCGGCGGGAAGAGACCAAGCCCAAGCAGATCCAAGTGCAGGTGCAGTAATGACCGCGTATGGACCGGCCGTCGGCGGAAGACTCTCCGCCTGACGGCCGGCCCCGCAGCGACCGACCACGACAAGTTATCCCCATGGCAATTCGATTTGACAAGCTTACGGTCAAGGCTCAGGAAGCCCTCGAGGGCGCGCGCAACCAGGCGGTGGACCACCGCCAGGCGGCGATCGAGCCGCTGCACCTTTTGGCCGCGCTGGTAGCCGACCGCGAAGGCGTGATCGGCCCCACTCTGCAGCGGCTGGGGGTGAATGCGGCCTCGCTGGCCGCCGATATCGAGCGCGAGCTGGAGAAGCGGCCGCGGGTCGAGGGCCAGAGCCTTGATCGTTCGCTGTCGCCGGCGCTGGCCGAGGCGCTGGAGGCGGCATTCCGCCATGCCGACAAGTTCAAGGATGAATTCGTCTCCACCGAGCATCTGTTGCTCGGCCTGCTCGACCTCAAGGATGACGCTGCGCAGCGCATTCTGGCCGCCCACGGGGCGACCACCGACCGCGTATTGACCGCACTGCAGGCGATCCGCGGCAGCCAGCGCGTCACCGACCAGAACCCCGAGGGCAAGTACCAGGCGCTGGAGCGTTACGCCCGTGACCTGACCGAGCTGGCGCGCAAGGGCAAGCTGGACCCGGTGATCGGCCGTGACGAGGAGATCCGGCGGGTGATCCAGGTGCTGTCGCGGCGCACCAAGAACAACCCGGTGCTGATCGGCGAGCCCGGCGTGGGCAAGACGGCGATCGTCGAGGGTCTGGCGCGGCGCATCGTGGCCGGCGACGTGCCCGAGGTGCTGAAGACCAAGCGCGTGGTTTCGCTCGACCTGGGCGCCATGGTGGCGGGGGCCAAGTACCGGGGCGAGTTCGAGGATCGTTTGAAGGCGGTGCTGAAGGAGATTGAAGAGGCCGAGGGCGAGATCATCCTCTTCATTGACGAGCTGCACACACTGGTGGGCGCCGGCGCCGCCGAAGGCTCGATGGACGCCAGCAACATGCTCAAGCCGGCGCTGGCGCGGGGATCCTTGCGCGCCATCGGCGCCACCACGCTCAACGAGTACAAGAAATACATCGAAAAAGACGCCGCCCTCGAGCGCCGCTTCCAGCCGGTGCTGGTGGGTGAGCCGACGGTGGAAGACACCATCGGCATTCTGCGCGGGCTGAAAGAGCGGTACGAGATCCACCACGGGGTGCGCATTCAGGATGCGGCGCTGGTGGCGGCAGCGCGGCTGTCGGCGCGCTACATCGCCGACCGCTTCCTGCCCGATAAGGCCATTGATCTGGTGGATGAGGCGGCGGCCGCTCTGCGCATGCAACTGGATTCGCGCCCGGTGGAGATCGAAACCGTGGAGCGGCGGCTCACCCAGCTCGAGATCGAGCAAACGGCGCTGGCCAAGGAGAAGGACAAGGCCTCGAAGGAGCGCGGCCACCAGATCGAGCGCGAGGTCGCCGACCTGAAGGAACAGGTGGGCGCGCTGCGCAGCCGCTGGCAGAACGAGAAAGACGAGATCCAGCAGGTGCGCGACATCAAGGCCAAGCTCGACGCCCTGCAGGTGGAGGAGCAGCAGGCGGAGCGGCAGGGCAACTTCAGCCGCGTGGCGGAGATCCGTTACGGCCTGCGCGGCGAACTGGAGCGCAAGTTGGCCGCCGCCAGCCAGAAGCTCGAGGCCGACAGCGACCGCAAGCGGCTGCTGCACGAGGAGGTCAGCGAGGCCGAGATCGCCGGCGTGGTCTCCAAGTGGACCGGTATTCCTGTGACCCGCATGATGGAAGGCGAGAAAGAGAAGCTGGTGCACATGGAAGAGCGGCTGCACCAGCGGGTGGTGGGGCAGGAGGAGGCGGTGAGCGCCGTGAGTGACGCCATCCGGCGTTCGCGCGCCGGGCTGGGCGATCCGCGCCGCCCGATTGGTTCGTTCCTGTTCCTGGGGCCGACCGGGGTGGGCAAGACCGAGCTGGCGCGGGCGCTGGCCGAGTTTCTCTTCGACGATGAGCACGCCATGATCCGGCTGGACATGTCGGAGTACATGGAGAAGCACTCCGTGGCGCGATTGATCGGCGCACCTCCCGGCTATGTCGGCTATGAAGAGGGCGGACAACTGACCGAGCGCGTGCGGCGGCGTCCCTACGCCGTGCTGCTGCTGGACGAAATTGAAAAGGCGCATGCGGACGTGTTCAACATCCTCTTGCAGGTGCTCGACGATGGCCGCTTGACGGACGGCAAGGGGCGGACGGTGGATTTCCGCAACACGGTGGTGATCATGACCTCGAACCTCGGCAGCCAGCACCTGGCGGGCGAGATCAGCGACAACGCCCGCCGGCGGGTGATGGACGAGGTGCGCGGGCACTTCCGCCCCGAATTCCTCAACCGTGTGGACGAGATCGTGATCTTCCACGCGCTGGAGAAGGCGCAACTGGCGCCCATCGTCGAGATGCAGTTGGGCCATCTGCGGACGCTGTTGGCCGAGCGCGGCATTGCGCTCACGCTGGCGCCGGCGGCGCGCGACCTGGTGTTGCAGCAGGGCTACGATCCCCAGTACGGCGCGCGGCCGCTGAAGCGCGCCCTGCAGCGGCTGGTGCAAAATCCGCTGGCCAGTGCCATTCTCAAGGGAGAGGTGATGCCCGGCCAGCAGATCGAGGCGGTGGTGGCGCCCACCGGCGACCACCTGCTCTTCCAGCCGGCGCGGGAAGCGGTGGCGCACTCGTAAACATCGGGCAACCATGCAGATTTTTAAAACCACGCTGTTGATGACCGTGCTGACGGTCGTGCTGCTGCTGATCGGCAACTGGCTGGGCGGCGAGGCGGGCATGATCCTCGCCCTGGTCATTGCCGGGGCGATGAACTTCGCCTCCTACTTCTACAGCGACAAGATCGCGCTCAAAACCTACAACGCGCAGCCGGTGACGCGCGAGGAACTGCCCAACGTCTACCGCATTCTCGAAGGCCTGACCGGGCGGGAGAACCTGCCCATGCCCAGGGTCTACGTCATCCCCACCGATTCGCCCAATGCCTTCGCCACCGGCCGCAACCCCGAACACGCCTCGGTGGCGGTGACGCGCGGCATCCTCACGCTGTTGACGGATGAGGAGCTGGAAGGGGTGCTGAGCCACGAGCTGGGGCATGTGCGTAACCGCGACATTCTCATCAGCTCGATCGCCGCCACCATGGCGGGCGCCATCATGCTGATCGCCCGCATGGCGGGCTGGGCAGCGCTGTTCGGCGGCTACGGCGGCCGCGACAACAACGACAGCGAAGGCGGGGCGCTGGGCGCCATCGCGTTGATGATCATCGCCCCGATTGCGGCCATGATGATCCAGTTGGCCATCTCGCGCTCGCGCGAGTACGCCGCCGATGCCTCCGGCGCCCACTGGACCGGCAACCCGCAGGCGCTGGCGCGGGCGCTGGAGAAGCTCGACGCCTACTCGAAGCAGCGGCCCATGCTGGCCTCGCCCTCGACCGCGCACCTGTTCATCATCGCCCCCCGCACCCGCGCCCTGCTGGCCGGATTGTTCTCCACCCACCCGCCCATCCCGGCGCGCGTGGCACGGCTGCTCGGCCACCCGGCCGACCGCTAAACCGTTTCCGGCAGCACGGTCGCGCCCAGGCCTTTGGCCGCTGACCTCACGCGCTCGTCCAGGCTGAGCATGGCCAGGCTCGGAAGCAACGCCATGGCCTCGGAGAAGAAGGCAAGATGCAGGGCATCCAGGGTGCGTACTGGTTCACTGGGAAAGCGCCGGCGTGCCCGGTCGGCGACGGCAGCGGAAAACGGAAGCACGTAGCACTTCTGCCAAAAGCGCGCTGCCTCCTGTTGCAAGGCGCTGCGTTCATCCGGGCTGAGAGTGCCGAGCGTCTCGCCGCGCAGAAACGCTCGTTCGCACTCGATGCACGTCAGTTCTGAGGTGAAGATACGCTCGGGGGCGGCTAAGAGGGGCCAAACGTGCGTCGCGCTGGATTGCTTGAGCCAGGCGTTTAGCACGGCGCTGGACTCGACGTAGAGGCTCAAAGCTCGCCGCGCTCCTCATCGAGCAGGCGCTGCGCCGTGCCCTCGGGTAGCTTCCGTCGCAGCGGAGACACAGGTGGCGACCATGGCTGCGATGGGGCACGAACTCTGCCTTGGCGAATCATTTCCGCCAGCCCGGGCGGCACCGGTTGGGCGCTGGTCCAGCCCGCCGGAACAATCTCCGCCACCACCGTGCCGCGATCAGTGATCTGCAGCGGCTCGCCCGCGCGCACCCGCCGCAGGCAGGCGCTCAGGTTGGCCTTCAATTCGCGAATGCCCACGCTGGTCATAACCCCATTGTGACCTCATGTAGTCACGAGGTCAACCGTGGGCAGTTCTAGTGCGAAAGCGCCTGGCGCCATGCGGTCATCACCACAATCGGGGATTGCTGGTCGCCGCCGGTCAACTGGTTGATGAGGAACCCGCGACCGCCGGGCAGCGGGGAGTAGTCGGCGAAGCCTTCGGTCAGGCTCTCAGGAGGACGCATCGGGAAGAGGGTGCGCGGGGCGGAAAAGCGGGGCGTTGGGCCGGGCGTCACCGTCACCGCTGTCATCGCGGAGTGGGAGACAAAGTAGATGGTGTGCCCATCGGCGCTCCAGACGGGCCAGGCCCCGTTCCCGGTGGAGACTTGCCATTGGCTGGCATGGCGGGGAAAATCGGTGACGAAAATTTCCCAGTCACCGTTACCGTTGCTGTTGGATTCGTAGGCCACCCAACGGGTGTCCGGCGAGGGCGAAGCATCGAGCTCGCGCGCCGGGGTGCGGAGAAAGGGCTGGCTTGCGCCCAAGGCTGCGGCCGGCCCCTCGCCCAGGGGCATCCACCAGATGTCGGTGCCGGTTGTGGGAGCAATGGTCTCGTCGTAAAACAGCACCCGGCCATCGCGGGAGACCGAATCCGATCCGCTGAGCCCGCCGCGACCGCCCACCGGAACCTCCGCCCCGGAACCGTCCGCCAGCTTGCGGTAGATGGCATATTCCCCGGCTGTGTTGGAGGTGTAATAAATCCAACGGCCGTCGGGCGACCACATCGGTCCGGTATTGTCAGAGCGGCCGAAGGTGAAGCGGCTGCGAGCGCCGCTGGCCACGTCAATCAGCCAGAGATCGCTCACGCCGGCAAGGTCGGGGTTGGGAATGCTTACGACGATGCGCTGGCCGTCGGGTGACAAACGTGGCGACTCGTACGCGCCCGGGGGTCCGAGGAGGCGTTGCAGCTTGCCGCTGCCATCCACCAACTCGAGCTGGGAAGCATCGGTGTCGTTGCCGCGGTAGGCCAACATGCCGGACACCGCCGCCGTTACCCCAAGATAGCCGGTCGGACCGGCAATCCCCGCGGGCACCACCCCCGCGGCCACCGTCTCTCTGGCGCCATGGATTTGCAGGTGGGCGGTATCGAACGGTTGCGCCACCAGGGCGCGGTTGTACGAATAAAGAAGGCGGCCATCCGAGTAGATGGCGGCGGAATCGCCGCTTTGCAGCTGCACCACCTCCTGGGAGCGGGTGGAATCAAGCGAGCCAACCAGAATGGCGGCGCCTCCGGCACCATGGCTCTCGGCGGTGAGTAGAAAGTGACGTCCGTCGGGCAGGAAAAAAGGCCAGCGCAGACTCACCTCCTGGCGGCTATTGTCGAACGCTGTGGCGGGAACCGGAGTGCCGCCTCCGGCGGCGACCTTCATCAACGGCTGGGTGACGTCGGGGCTGAAAACGATGGTGCCGCCGTCCTGCGGGCTCCAACTCCCGCCGCGCGCACCGCCGGCGTCAACGCTGCATACGTCGCGCACCGCGCCGGTGGGAAAGTCATAGCGTTTGAGCGCGCCGTCGGCAAAAAATGCGATCGCGGTTCCATCCGGCGACCAAAAGGGAAACTCGCCGTCGTCGCTGCCGGCCAGCGGCGCTGCCGCCAGCTCGTCCAGCCGCCGCACCCACAACTCCGCCTTGCCATTGTTGCTGGCGGCGAAGACCAGTTTGGTTCCGTCCGGCGAAAGCGCCAGGCCATAGCCCGGGTTGAGGCCGGCCGGCAGGGCGACGGTGAAGCGCAGTGCTGGTCCGGTGGGTGCGCGCGGGCGCCAGAACCATGCCATGGCAGCCACCATGGCCAGCCCGGCCGCTGCCGCCGCCGTGACCCAGGGCCAGCGGGCACGGCGCTTGGCCTGGTCCGCCGGCTCATGATCGCCCGCGGCAGCTTCTTCCATCGCGATCCGGGCATCACCGATGGCCTGCAGCCGCTGGTGGGGATCCTTCTTCAGACAGCGCGCCACCAGGGCCCGCGCCGCCGCCGGCGTGGTGGACGGCAGCAGGGACCAGTCCGGCTCCTGGGTGATGACCGCCGCCAACACCTCGGTGGCGGTTTCGCCTCGGAAGGCCTGCTGCCCGCTCAGCAGCTCGAACAAAATGCATCCGAAGGCCCAGATATCGGCGCGCCTGTCCACCACCTTCCCCTTGGCCTGCTCCGGTGCCATGTAGGCGGCAGTGCCCAGGATCATGCCCGGCAAACTTGCCATATGCGTCAGAGTGGGCGAATTGGCCAGGTCAGCGGCGCTGGTTTCGCCCTCCAGCGCTTTCGCCAGGCCGAAATCGAGCAGCTTCACCTGTCCGTCCGCGGTCAGCCGGATGTTGGCGGGCTTGAGGTCGCGATGGATGATGCCACGTTCGTGCGCGTATTCGATCGCCGCGCAGATTTGCATGGCCAGTTGCCGTGTCTCTTCCCACGGCAGCGGGCCCGACAAACCGCTGCCCTCGACCAGCTCCATCGCCAGCGCGCCCTGTTCAAAGCCGTAAATGGCTGCGATATGGGGATGATTCAGCGCCGCCAGCAGTTGCGCCTCGCGCTGCAGCCGTGCCCGTCGTTCCGGATCTTCCGCCCAGGCTGCCGGCAACAGCTTCAGCGCCACGTCACGCTGCAGTCGCCTATCACGGGCGCGGTACACCTCGCCCATGCCGCCCGCGCCCAGCGGCGCTACGATCTCATACGGTCCCAGCCGATCGCCCTGCGTCAGCATGCAGCAAACAGTATAGGGGTCTCGTATTGCTGCGCGCGACGCCGCCAGGCGAGTTGACACGAAAACACCCCGGACCCATAATTCACTTATGGGTAAAGTCCTGCCCGGCACGCTCGATCTGCTGATTCTGCGCGCCCTGCTCCAGGGCGCGCGGCACGGCTACGCCATCGCCGAGTTCATCCTGGCGCACTCGGAGGGGGAACTGGAGGTGGAGGAGGGTGCGCTGTATCCCGCCCTGCACCGGCTGGAAGTGCAGGGCTACCTCGCCTCGGCCTGGGGACTGTCGGAAAACAACCGCCGCGCCAAGTTCTACCGGCTGACCGCGATCGGACGCCGCCAACTGGAGCAGTCGGTCAGCGCCTGGCAGCGCGCGGCCCGGGCCATCGCCGGCGTGCTGGAGGCCAAGGCGTGAAATTCCCCCGCCTGCGCGCGTTGCTCCTCCGCCGTCGCTTGGAGCGCGACATCGACGAGGAACTGGCCTTCCACCGCGCCATGCTGGCGGAGAAGGGATCTGCCCGTCGCCGCTTCGGCAACGAGGTGCGGGTGCGGGAGGCGGCGCGCGAACAGTGGATGATCGCCTGGCTGGAGGCCCTGGCGCGCGATCTGCGTCTGGCGGTGCGCGGCCTGCGCCGCGCGCCCGCATTCAGCCTGACGGCGATCATCATCCTGGCGCTGGGCATTGGCGCCAACAGTACCATCTTCGGCCTGGCCTATGGCATTCTCTGGCGCCCGCTGCCTTATCCTGATGCCAGCCGGATTGTCGAGGTGCGCCAGTCTCACGGCACTTACATAGACATGATGAACTCCGGCTACGACCTGCAGCAGGCGCGCGGCG
>Ga0134125_10001214_pt1 | contig 31983 bp, 29 predicted proteins | sample KB31751_FD_96464 | JGI IMG/M metagenome (GOLD analysis project Ga0134125, IMG submission 96464) | Terrestrial soil microbial communities with excess Nitrogen fertilizer from Kellogg Biological Station, Michigan, USA - KB3-175-1 | ecosystem: Environmental > Terrestrial > Soil > Unclassified ... | reverse complement strand
GCGCTGGAGTGACGCCGCCGCCGTGCCAATGCCGCCGTTATACACGATGGATCGCGCATTCCTGAGTGCGCGATCCATAGGAACGAAGCGCCTCCAGATCACTTCAGGGGGAAGTTCGACGGGAGGCGGCACTTCATCCAGAAGCAGACCGCGTAGACCCAACTTCCGGCACGCCGCAATCGCGGTCGAATAAAACCGCGTGGGCCATGGGTCCGTAAGCCCTCGTTTGAAAACGACGTGGTCTTCCGTCGGCGGCATATCCGGCGCAATATGCGATTCGGGGAAAGATCGGCAACCGGGATCGGGAAGCAGGAATCCGAAGGGGTGAACATTCCGCTCCTCGCCGATTCCGCCGGCAAGCCAGTCTGGCCAGAGCGCGGCGACCGGGATAGCCAGCCGTTCCCGGTTCAGGGCTTTGCGACTGGCGCTACCCGCTGGGATGCCGGCTTCGAGCGCCGCCTCATGCCAGTGCAGCGCGAGTGTTGCTTCGAGATGCTCCTGAATGCGCCCGTATGGCAACAACCGCGGGATGCCACTGGGATTTCGGGGCGTTCCCTGATTGATCCGGGGCAGAAAGGTCGCAACGCGAACGGCATTGCACCCCAATTGCGACTTCGCCGCCGCATCCGCCCAGAAAAAGGGCTGGTCAGGCGCCACCACCAACAGATCGCGGGCATTCAGAGCTTTGATGGCGCGCCACGCCGTCACATTCCAACGCACCGCGTGATCCCGGCAAAAGAACAGACTATAGCGGCCTGCCAGCATCGCCGCGTCCGCGATAAGCCGCTCATACTCGGGCAAGCTGCAAAGAGGTTGAAACGCGATACCATCGAGAACCGGACTTTCGGCATAGACAGGCGGCGCGACAACCGTAACCCGATGACCTCGGCGCCTCAGATGGCGACCGAGCGTCAGGAACGGGAAGCAATCGCCATGCGTGCCCGCGCAGAAGATCAGACAGTGCATGCGCGTGAGATCAGAGGGGCCTTGCGCCCGACTGTGGGCCGGGCCGCCCGCTGACAAACGAACTCGACATGACCATGGAGAGACGTGCAGGATCGAACGACTCCGGGATTCCGATTTTCCCGAGCAAACGGCCAAAACGCGGATCGCCGCGAAGGGGGTCGAAAATCGGCAGGACGGCGAAAACGGTCATAATCGGATCGCGAACTTCGCAGGCACGCTCCAGATAATGGAACGCCTTGTCATACTCTCCCATCCCCACGCATGCCGCGGCCAGGCCCGAAGGAGCCACCCAGGTGGACTCCGCGCGCCGTTCCGCGGTTTCGAGCAGCTCCCTCGCCTCGGCGCGGCGTCCGCACAGACCGCAGGCATAGGCGCTGTAAGTAACGCCCCCGCACAGGTTCAGCACCCGGATGGCCTCGTCATAGCGATGCAGCGCAGTGTAAATCAGCCCCTGCACCGCCAGCGTATGGTAATGGTGCGGATCGAATTCGAGGATCCGGCCGCACACCTCCAGTGCTTCCTCATACCGGCGCGCATAGTAATACAGCCATGCCAGCAGGTTTTGCAGCGGCTTTGAAAGCGGATCGAGATAAAGCGCTTCGTCGATCTGCCGGCATGCCTCATCGAAGCGCCCGTCGCTCTGCAGCAGTAACACCAGGGGCTGTCGAACGCCCGCGTCTCCAGGCGCAAGCCGAAGCGCCTCCCGAAGATACATCTCCGCTTCGCCGCGCTTCCACTCGAAGCGAAGAATCACCTCACCGAGAGTCGCGTGCGCTTCCGGAAGCAGAGGATCGAGTTCCAGAGATCTGACCGCCGCGGCGCGCCCGCGCGAATAGGCCTCGCCGGGCGTGGCCATTCCGAAGTGCGCCAGCTTGACGAAATAGCGCGCAATCCCCGCGTGCGCCGGCGCATAGTCCGGATCCAGCGCCAGCGCCTGTTCGAGCGCTTCGAGAGCTTTCGGCAAATGCGCCGGATTCAGTTGCTGCAAATGAAACTGGCCGACAAGATAAAATCTGTACACTTCCGCGTTGCCCGTGCGGCGATTCGACAAAAGCCCGGCACCCTCCTCCAGCCGCACTTTCAAGGCCCGCAGCAGTTTCTGGGCAATGTCTTCCTGCACCGCAAAAATATCGTCCATCAGGCTGTCATACCGATCCGACCAGATCGAAAATCCATCGCTCGCATTCACGAGCTGAACGTTCACCCGCAGACGATTGCCGGCCTTTCGCACGCTGCCTTCGAGCACTGACGAAACCCGCAGCAAGCTTCCGGCCTGTTGCGCGTCATGCGCTTTGCCTTTCAGCGAAAACGCGGACGTGCGCGAAACAACCCTCACGCCCTTCAGTCTCGAGAGCGTTCCAATCAATTCGTCCGTCAGCCCATCGGCGAAGTACTCATATTCGGGATCGGATGTCAGATTTACAAACGGCAGAACAGCCAGCGAGGGAATGACTGGCACCGGAATCCGAATGGCGGGATCGCCCCGCTGCCACGAACGCAGATCGTCCCGCATCTCCGCGGCGGATTGATACCGCAGGCCAGGCTCCTTCGCAAGAGCTTTGTAAACGATTCGCTCCACTTCCTCCGGAACGTCAGGCCGCAGGCCGCGCAGCGAAGGCGGAGGCGCATGGATCGCCTTCGCCAGCGCCACAATGTTGTCGCCGTGAAAGGGCAGTTTACCCGTGAGCATTTCAAACAAGACCACGCCAAGCGACCAGAGATCCGTACGATGATCGAGCGGCTGGCCGTTCACCTGTTCGGGCGACATGTAACACGGTGTCCCCATCACGGTACCCGGAATGGTGAGGCCGGAGTTGAACCCCATGCGCGCCAGTCCGAAATCCAGGATTTTCGAAGAACCCTGCCGCGTCACCATGATGTTCGCGGCCTTGATGTCGCGGTGCACAATGCCGAGGGAGTGCGCAGCCTCGAGTCCATCGGCCACCTCGGCGGCAATTCTCAGCGCCAGCGCGACATCGAGTGCGCCCGAGTGCACCTTCCGGGCAACCGTATCGCCCTCGATGAACGCCATCGCGATGTATGGAACGCCCTCGGCTTCTCCGATTTCATAAACCGTGCAGACCGAAGCGTGATCGAGAGCCGCCGCGGCCCGCGCTTCCAACTGAAAGCGTTCGAGTGAACCCCGGTCCGCCTCGCCAATTCCGGAGAGCAGTTTGATAGCGACAGGCCGCTTCAGGCCCAGATCTTCCGCCTTCCAGACCGTACCCATGCCGCCGGCGCCCAGAAATGAATCCAACTGGTAATGCGAAATCACTTTGCCGCTGAACGGCTGGTTCAGCGGCAAGGTCACGGTTCGTGTTTCGGGGAGATCGGGAATGGCGAACCTCTCATCCTGAAACATGCGGGCTGGGTTCGAACGCTTCCGCCAGTCCGCGGAGCCGTTTCAGATCCGGCAGCCAGGCTTCCCAGAAGCTCCCGACGCGTTCCTGCCAGGTCCGAACGAAACTCACGAGCCGTTCGCTTGCCAGCATCTCCGCCCGCCGGTGTGCTTCGTCGAGCCATTCGGAAATCGCGGCGTACCCCTGCTCCAGCCCGGCACGGATCATATACGACTCCATTGTTTCACCGGGCAACTTCTCCCGTACGGCGCGCGAAAGCAGGTAGCTGGAGCGCCCCGCCGCCATATCGGAGAAGCAATCGCAAAAATCATCCAGCAGTTCGTGGGCGCAGCAGAACGCATCATAGAAGGCGAACCATCCGTCCAGCATGTCCTCACGGCCGTAGCGGAAACAGACCGCGGCAACCGGGATTTTCACCGCGGCGATCTTTCGCGCCGTCGCCTTCTCCAGATCGCCGTCCGCAAACACGGCGGTCCGGGAACCGGACACGGTGGCATCCGCCATACCGATCCAGAGTTCGCCGAAATACTTCCAGAACAAACTGCCGGGCGCAAACCAACCTGCATACACAGCCTGAAAATTATAATGGAAAAACGCCGCCATCGGAAGCAGCGCGGCATCCCCGGGAGATTGTCCGTCGGCCACGTTATCCAGCAACCGTGCAAAATAATAGGCGTTCAGGCTGGAGTAGACGAGTTCGAATTGAAACTCGGGATCGGCCGTTTCCCGAATGCTGAGTTCGAGAAACCAGGGGATCAGCAGAAAGTGCGACTTCAGGCGCCGAAACGAAATCTCCGGCGGATCGGGCGCGTTCTGCCGGAGAATCCAGGCCTGGGCCGCCGCCGCGCTCAGCGGGCAGCGCTGCCGCAGTTCAGCCCGGATTCGCGCCAAAGACCCGGTCAGAATTTTCCGCAGATCCGCGTCGAACAGACACTCCGGCATCAGCGCCGCCAGAACGGCCACCGGATGCATAGTTACCGTTTCAGGGAGAATCCCCGCCTCAATATGGTTCCGGGCCGCCGAAGACGTGCTGCGCCTTCCCCAGTGAATCCACACTGTCTTTCAATGCCGCGAGCTTTGCCGGGGTGGCCTCCACTCCCACGTGCCTGAGCGCCTCGGCGGGGTTGGATTTCAGGCTTGCGGCGAACTTCGGGTCGTTCAGCGCTTTTGTCAATACCTTATGTAAGTCACTCATCGTCGTTTCTCCTCATTACTTCCCGCATCTGCTTATTAAGGGCCGAGATCGTAATCCTGCGGCAGCCACTCGGCCGGCCATGCCATCTTAAAGTGATCCTGAAGCAGCCGTTCGGCTGACATCAGCGCGCCCTCGATCCACGACTGGAACCAGGAATAAGCTTCGCCGCAAACATACACTGGCGCCCCTGGGATCGGCTGCCGCATGTCCGGAATCGCCGAAGTCACGTCCACGTTCGGCTTCCATTCATGCCAGCCGCCTCCGAACGGGTCCGCGCTCCAGTCCATATATCCCACTGACAACGGATCGGGGAGCGGCCCGTTCGCCTGCAGCAGGGTGCGCAACTGAGTGTTAATCTCATCCGTAAGATTTCCCGGACCCGCCTGCTGCAGCTTGCCTCCATGCGATCCCAGCAAAGGAGTATGCGAGCTGACCTGCGCCTGTCCCGTCCAGAACCGCGCTGCCTGCGTATCGGCATAACTCGCCATCAGCACCCGCGCATTGCCGGCCGGGGTGGAACCCACGCCCAGCCCGAAGAACACCTGCCGCAGAGGCAAGTCCGTCACCGCATAGCCCTCGGACCATCCAGTCGCTCCCTGTGTCGTACTCGTGTAAGACTGCCACCACGGCTGGTCATAAACGATGCAAAGCTTAAACGCGGGGATGCCATCCACTCTCGCGAGCTTGCTCATCAGCAGGTTCCGTCCTGCCGATTGATTCGGAAACATCGGCCCCATGTCGATGAGTTCCAGAGCGCGCCGCGGCAGCGCAAAGATGACCCGGTCCGCACTCACCCGATCCGCCGACACTTCGGACGGTCCGAACGGCGGCAGGAAGTTCAGAATCACGCTATCGCCCTGGCGGCTCGCGGAGATCACCTGCTGCTGTGTATGAATGCCGCAGTTCGGGCAATCCGCAAGACGGTCGCGCAGGGCCGCGATCAGCGACCCGAACCCATCGACAGGCCGGAACACCTGATTCGCCGCGAAGTCCGGCAATATGGCCGTCACGCAGCGCATGGCGTTCGCCGCATTCGCGGTCAGCAGGGCGGAATCGAGGCCCGAAGCATCGCAGATATATTCATAAGCCTCATTGCTCACAAACTCCTCTGCCACATTCTGAAATCCCCAGCGCCAGAGTTCGCTGCCCTTGAACATCGCGCTCTTCACGACGTCGCGCCATTGCCGCGCACTCAGTCCCAGCGCGTTCGGCACGGCCCCATTCAGTATGTTCACGAGAAGGGTTCCCACATTGCCCGGCTCGCCCGCCGCCAGACGATAGGGGAGATTCGAGCCGCCGCCCATATCCACCTGAACGCCCCGCAGGAACGTCTGCCGCAGATTCGTGCCAGGGAACGCTTCGCGCGCGAGCCCCAAATGCGTCAGAAGGTTCGATACCAACTGCATGGAAGGCAGAAACCGCATTGCGCCGAATTCGACCCTCGCGGCAGGGTCGGGAACAGGGAGATCGGCCGTATCGATGCGCCCGCCCAGTGTGGCAGACGATTCAAATACCGCGACCTTCGGCGGATTCGGGACCGTGGAAAGACGCCACGCGGCATAAAGCCCCGATACTCCCCCGCCGACAATGGCAATATCCACGTCCGACATTGATCCCCCGATTCTCTCACGAATTGCAGGGAAACTCTCAATACAGGATCCGGCGGGCGATCGACACCGCATCGCTTCGCCAGACCGTCCGCCGGCCTTCATTAGCGAACAGAATTCCTGGGCTGCTGCCTTCCGCCGGGCATCTTATACGTTGCAGCGCGGCGATAGCTGGAAGTAACTCGCTCGCACCCCGCCGCAAAGCATGGTCCAGCGCCAGGAATATTTCGAGCGTCCCGGGGTAATAGGGAGACAGCCGATCGAGCCGTTCCAGACTGTCGCCGCAGGAATCGGCCATGTCACAAACAGCGCGGCACACGTTCCGGTACGCTGCGCTCGCGCGCGATCCCGTCTGCGCAAGAAATGCAGCCACATTCACATTCAGCCCGAAATCCACCGGATTCGGAAACAATCCCCGTGTTCGCCACGCAAGGAACCCGCCGGTGCTCGTCTGGAACGCGGACATGGAACTGAGTCCGATGAAACGTGCTCTCTCAGAAGTGATCCGCCCGAAGTGAAACAACTCCGCCGCAATCACCGCCGAGCTGTCGCATTCCTCGGGGTTATAGGGTGCCCACGAAGGGGCGTGGTCGCGTGGCCAGAAAGAAAACATCCCTGACCCGGGGCACTCACATTCCTGAAGAAAGTCGAGAGCCCGGTTCAGCGGTTCCTTACACTCTTCATCGGCGAACCTCTCCATTTCCCGAAGCACCAGCGCCGTCACGAACCCGTTGTCATCCGGCAGAACAGTATTGCCGCTGTGGACCGAGGACAGAAAAGCGCCCGAATCCACCTGAAGTGAAAAAAGATCTCGCTTCAATCCGCTCTCGGCATGCATACGATGAGGCCGTTCATCCTGGGCTATACTAGCGCACTGAGCCTCTGACAATTCCCGCGCAACAACCGCAACCGCCCACGGCCGCCGAACTCCTGCGTCGTGCCGAGTCGATGCGGTCCGCGCTCCGATCGCGCCAGCAGCAGTGCGAAACTTCCGGAAGCATACCCGACGCAACGCATCGCGATTTTCTCGAAGCCGGCCTTTACCGCATCCTTCAGCCGCGCTGCTATGGCGGCTATGAGTTCGGAATTCCCGATTTCGTGCGCGTCCTGATCGAGATCGCACGGGGCTGCACCGATAGCGGATGGGTTCTCTCTCTGATCGCCGCTCAACCCGCATCGGTGATGTGCCTTTTCCCTGGGGCAACGCAGCGCGAAGTTTACGGAGATTCAGGGGACGCCCGCATAGCGTCCGTCGTAGCCCCGCGCGGATCGGCCGTGGTTACCACCGACGGCTATCGCGTCAGCGGCGAGTGGGACTATTGCACCGGATGCAACATTGCAACACACTTTCTCGGCAACGCGGCATTGCTCCATCCTCTGACCGGATCGCCATACGGGAACGTGTGCGTGCTTCTGACCCGGGACGAATTTGAAATCGTCGACAACTGGAACATGATCGGAATGCAGGGCACGGGATCGCGGCGTGTAGTGGTCAGAGAACAGACTATTCCGGCGCACCGCGTGCTGCCGCTGACGGGTAGCCAGTGGAGGAAGCCGGGGCCACAACCCGGACACGCGGTGCACTCCAATCCCCTCTACCAGGGATCGCCTTTGGCCGTTCCGGAATTCGCGATGGACGCCGTAGCTGTCGGCGCGGCTCGCGGAGCGCTGGACGCTTTCGAAGACATTCTGAAGAAGGACTGGAACCTGCCGCCGTATTCGCCCCGACGTGAAATGCCGGAGTTCCAGCAGATTTTCGGTACGGCCCTGGCGCTCGTCGATACCGCGGAGGCAGCGCTGCTCGGGCTTGCGGAACGCTGCGCGGGATTAAAGGATGGAGAAGCCCTGCGGCGAATCCACAGAGCAGGTGCGCAGTGCATCGAACTGGCCTGGCAGGCAACCGACCTGATATTCCGTTCCGCCGGAACTTCCGCCGCATCCGCGCAATCGCCACTAGGGCGCCACTTCCGGGGACTAGCCGTCCTTCGCACCCATCTTGCCGCCCAATCCGATCACAAGTCGGTGAATGTGGCGCGTCTGCATTTCGATTTGCCCGCGGCGAATACGCTGTAGCGGCGCCATGCTCGATGTTGGCCGCCGAATTTTTATTGTGCGCCTGAAACTATGACCGTGGCAGGTCCGGCCGCCAAAACACCCCGGTTCCAAAAGACCGTGGTTCCGGAGGAACACGATGGGCTACTGTGCGGGGCCAGATGCGCTGGCTTCTGATGATGAAAGAGGGATGGTGAACGCGGTAGGAATCGAACCTACAACCTACTGATTAAGAGTCGAAAAAAGGCCGATTCTTACCGTTGCTCACCACTGCTCATTATTGGTCTAAATATCCGGGTATGCACGGTTGCTCAGCAATACCCACAATTTTGAACCATAGTCCCTGTGAAAGTCCCTGTGCCAAAATCGCCGTACGCAGCTCATGCCGGCCAGGACGCCAGCCAGAGTTCCAGAGTCAGATCATGACGCGCTTCGTGGCCAAGAAGATTCGGACGAAGCTCCCGGTAATAGCGCTCCTTCAGAATCTCCGGCGAGAGGTGCCCGGCGCGCGCGAGTTGCTGGACGTCGTCGCGATCCCGCTCAAAATTCCGCTCCAACTTCGACAACGCGAGGTCGTGCGCCTCAAGCGCGTGAAGTCGCAGATGGGTCCAGGTTCCGGGGAACATGGGCACGAGGCGCTGCTCATAGTCCTCTGGCGGCGTGGCGACCGTAACGGCATCGAGGTATAGCTTGTACCTCCGGTGCAGGGCTGTGCCCTTTCCCGCGATTTCGATTAAGCGGCTCTGGACGTTCGGAACGACGCCCAGAAAATCCACATCGCTCGTGGTCCGCGCGACGCCATACAGTTGCGTCACCACAAAGCCGCCGCAGCAGTGGAGATGAATTTCCTCAGTGAGGAGGGTATCAACCTCCGCGAAAAAAGATCGCCACGGCTCTGGCGGCGGCTCAACTGTTTGCATAGGGCAGTTGCTCAGTTGTGATGCTGGTCAGCAGATTCCAATGAGCGGCGGCGGCGGAGCGGTTTGTCCGCAGCCATTTGCGTTCCGGCTCCCGCATTGAATCGCGGCACAGCGTTCCTTCGGAAGCGAGTCGGGCTTCTTCAAGCTCGTTTTCCCAGTGGGCCAACTGAGGCGATGCGCCCGCCAGTTCCGCCGAAAGATGGACAAGGTAACCCAGACGGTTTTGCGCATTTTGCAGCTTGACCCGATCCCGCAGCCATTCCCAATTCAGGTCTGGATACGTCTTCAGGACCCACGGCAGCGCTTCAACAAGCCGCGGATCGAGATCGCGTTGAACAACCGCGCCGAGAACGACTTCGGCGGGATTGCTCGTCGGTCTGGCGCGTAGGTGTTCAAAACCAGGATAGCCAAGAGAAGCCAGCCGGTTCTGAAGGTCATCGGGCGGGCTCGGCTGAGCGACAAGCGGCTCAGGCAGCGGGAGGGCCGTAGGCGAGAGTTTGTACAGACGGGCGGCATTGCGGGCAAGTTGGGTACTGGCCGTCCTCAGTCCCGTTTCGAGCTGCGACAGGTAAGGCTGCGACACCTTCAGCGCTCGAGCGGCCGCCACCTGGGTCAAACCACTCCTTGTGCGCCCCGTCGTCCACTGCTCCGCCGTCATGTCAATGTTTCCCTTCTGAAATGAATATAGCATGTATAGCTATATTAAACTTTAAGCTCGCTTGACCCTTCCAGAAATCTACTGACCCGGAAGAGACGGAGCAGACTTTGCCGGGAACAACGCCCAGATGACCTTGGGCAACTGTGCCGGGGATAAAATGGCGCGAAATGTGCGGTTCACACTGCCCAGCTACTTAAGCCGAAATCGCGATCTAGCGATTCTGCTCGACGCCGAGGCCCTCTGCGTACATCCACCCGAGGTTGTGCTGAGCTAAACCATCCATCGGCGGTGAGAGACGGGCACAATGATCGCAGTTGCAGACCTTGAAAAGGGGTTCACGTAATCCTGAACGGAGAAGCTTATATATCAGTAGGGGAGTCTCGCTGCGGAAGGCCGGAGCGAATGGCTGCACGGCTGCACGGCGACAAGCCGAGGGTACTGCACGCGGGGGATTAGCGCGGCATCGCGCCATTCCAACTCAGTCGGTCTTTCCCAACAAAAGCGTGAATGTCGAGCGACTGACAGGCGTGGGAATAGAGATTGAGGCGCTCGCCAGCCCCGCTGGAGAACTGATCGGGGGAGAACTTAACCGTCGCATGAGACGGGATGGTTGGAACTTCATGGGTGTAGCTTCTGTTAATTTCGATCTTGACTTGCGTCCAGTCCTGATCATCGTTGTTGGTGGCGACAATTGATCCGTTGAGACATCCGGCAGTGGCCGCCAGTTTTTCCTTTGGTGCTGCCTTGGCTGCTTCAATGCGTGAGGCTTCGGTGTGGGTGGCATCCTTCGGGAGAAGCGATCCGGCAAGGAAAATAAACAAGACAAGGCCGCACGCTGCCGCGAACGCAAGCAGAACTCCGCGGCCAATCTGCGCGAGAACAGATCTCTTCTTTCTCGTGGCCACCGATGGCACGGCAATATCGGCAACCTGACTCCTGTCAATCGCAGACCGACAATGCTTGCAAATTGTCGCTTTTGGCTGAATAACTTCGCGACAATATGGGCATCGTGACTTGTGCATTCCAACCGCGCACAAGACCGCGAACAGCCCGACGGCAATCATAATCCACATCGGAGCTACCAGTCTACGCTGCCTTAAAAGGCTCGGTCAAATGTCCCAAATGTCTGGCAGCCTGCCGATTCCATGACGGGACCGATCAAAAACTGGTGTTGTCGAATTTTGCGGATTTTCACACGAAGGGTAGCGCGGTCATGAAATGTCGTGGTCGGTGGAGATTGAAGGTACCCTTGCCAGGTCTGTTAATCTGATTTTGCCGCCTAGCTCGACGGGGCGAAGGCTGGGAACCCTACCCAAGGGCGGCAATTCCCATAGGGAAATCGCAAAGGGAGCGATGATCGAAAAGCCATTGCCGCGGGTGGACACGAGAGACCCACGAAGCACACTTTCTGACGCGGCTAGGCGGCGGCTATCAAACGCCCACGCCGATGCGGACCTAATCAGAGCCCGTGCGCTTGCGCACCTTGAAACCCGCTATCGTAGTGAACCACATTCAGATGACTGTTTCTCAGAGTTTCTCTCCAAGGGTCAGCCCTCAGTTGATTTCGCCGATGCCAAGATGCAGAGCGCACGGGCCGTGCTCTCCGTCGTTAAGCATGAGTTTTGAAGACGCGGGCAAGTCAGGGAGCGTACTTCGGAAGATCATCGAGGATGAACTCGATTCTGCCGTGTCATCGCTGGGATTGACGACCCTTCAGCGCAGTCTCTTGTGGCAGGAACTTGGACTGGGGCGATACGATTCCAGCGGGCCGCTCCCTGTTGTGACCGACGCGAACTACGAACACCGCGTCCGCGAAGCGGAGCGCGTGTACTTCCTGGCATACGTTCGTTGGTTTCGATCCGTGAATGACGAAGCGGCGAGCCTGCCAATGCCGATAGTTATCAATACAATGTTTGCCGAGGTAGTGCCGCCTTCACGACCTGAGACACACAGCCGCGACGAAAATGGCCGAAGCGGGCGTTCCTGAAAGCACGATGCTCGCACTGATGGGGCATATGAGCAGGGCGATGCTGGAACGCTATTCGCACATTCGGATGGCCGCAAAACGCGAAGCCGTGGAAGCTCTCACGATTGGCAGCGCGCAGGAAAAACCGGACACAGTCCCCACAAAATCCACCACAGTCGGGACACTCGACACGATTCAGTAATCTGTATGTGTTTGAAACAGGTGGTGAACGCGGAAGGAATCGAACCTTCAACCTACTGATTAAGAGTCAGTTGCTCTGCCAATTGAGCTACGCGTCCACGAAAAGCCATTTTAGCATCACGCCCGCTTCGATGCGACCGAATTTATACAGCCGGAGCCTGGGATACGCTGGAGCCCCACGAGGGGATCATTCCGCCTGTCTGGCTATGTTTTTTGCGGCGCCCGGACTCCGGGCGGGGGAGGCATCGGCGGCCGGAACCGTAACCACCGCGGCGAGAAGCTTTTTCGCAGGACGTGCCGATTTTCCGGCGAGTGTCTTCGTCGACCGTATCTACTGCAACGGTGTGGCTGCCATCGCAGGACCGGCGAGTGGGTTGCCGGGCAATGGCAGATCGACGGGGTTAGCAGCCAGGACGGAATGCGGATTTCCATCGCACAGTGACGCCGGGTTGCTCGCTAACGCGGCGCGTTCCGCGACGTACAGCGAATGTGCCGGCAACGAGTAACCATTTTCGCCGCGCGCAGTTTGGGGAATTGTGGGGACAATCAATCCGGGCCTCGGCGATCTGCGTTTCGGCCTTCGCCAGCTTCGTCTGAATCCGACCTTTACGGCTGTAGCGGTGATTTCGCTCGCGCTCGGCATCGGAGCGAACACCGCTATCTTCCAGTTGATTGATGCGATCCGTCTGCGGACGATACCGGTGAAAGATCCGCAGTCGCTCGCCTATCTCGATTTCGTGAAGGATTCGACGCGGTCGGGCTGGTGGTCCACGCGGAGCGCGAATTTTACCTCGAAACAATGGGACAGCCTCCAGCGGCATCAGCAGGCGTTTTCGGGGATGATCGCGTGGAGCGCGAAACCATTCAACCTCGCGCAGGAAGGCCAGGCGCGCTACGCGGAAGGCCTTTTCGTCAGCGGCGGCTTTTTCAACGTTCTCGGCATTCCCCCCGCCGCCGGCCGGGTGTTCAACGCACAGGACGATCAGCCGGGCTGCGGCTCGTCCGGGGCGGTGCTCGGATATTCGTTCTGGCAGGGCGAGTTCGGCGGGGATCCGAACATCACCAGCCGAACCATCCGGCTCGACGGTCAGGTCTTTCCGATCATCGGCGTCGCCGCGCCAGGCTTTTTCGGCGTCGAGATCGGGCATCAGTTCGATGTCGCGGTGCCCATCTGTTCCGACCCGCTGTTCTGGGAGCCGGGCAAAGAGGGAAGAGGGCGAATACCGGTTGCGACCGCGTGGTGGCTATCCATCATGGGGCGGCTGAAGCCGGGCTGGACCATCGAAACAGCCAATGCGCATATTCGCACGATCTCTCCGCAGGTGATGGCGGATTCGCTGCCTGCCTCCTATCGCGCGGACACCGCAAAGAAGTTTCAGGCGAACAAGCTGACCGTGACTTCAGGCGCGACGGGCGTCTCTCAGCTTCGCAAGCAATATGAAGACCCGCTCTGGATTCTGCTGGCCACCACGGGTCTGGTGCTGTTGATCGCGTGCGCCAATCTGGCGAATCTGCTGCTCGCGCGCGCCAGCGTGCGGGAGCGCGAAATCGCGGTCCGGCAGGCGCTCGGCGCTTCGCGGGGGCGTCTCATCATGCAGCTTCTTTCGGAGAGCCTGCTGCTGGCGCTGTTCGGCTCGGCGCTGGGGGCTGCGCTCGCCGCCATACTCAGCCGCGGGCTCATCGCGTTCCTGACGACGCAGGACAACCACATGTTTGTCGGCATGGGGCTCGACTGGCGCTTGCTGGGATTCACCATCGGGATTGCGGTGCTGACCTGTATTCTGTTCGGCCTGGCGCCCGCATTGCGAGCGACGCGGGTGACGCCAGCATCCGTGATGCGCGCGGCCGGGCGCGGACTGACCGCCGGACGCGAGAAGTTCAGCCTGCGCCGGATGCTGGTGGTGGCACAGGTGGCGATGTCACTGGTGCTGCTGGCCGGCGCTTTGTTGTTTGTCCGGAGCCTGCAGAAGCTGCTGTCTGTGGACGCGGGCTTCCGGCCGGAAGGAATTGTGGCAGTCGAGGTGGATTTCCGGTCGGCGCACTACCCGCAAGACCGCATCATCGAAGTCCGGCGTCAGATGCTGGAGAAATTGCGGCAGAGGACAGGCGCGACCTCCATTGCCCAGATCGGCATGACACCGGTGAGCGGATCGGGCTGGGATCAGAACGCATGGGCGGACGGGACCAACGACGCGCGCGTTGACGTACTGTTTAATTCCTCCGGGCCCGGCTATTTCCAGACCATGATGACGCCGTTTATCGGCGGCCGCGATTTCGACGATCACGATACGCTGAGCGCGCCGAAGGTGGCAATCGTGAACGAGGCTTTCGCAAAGAAAATATTTAAGGGCGCTAACCCGATCGGCCGCTCATTCCGCCGGGAAGAATCGGCGGAAAAGCCCGATTCCGTATTTCAGGTGGTGGGGCTGGTGCGGAACACGAAATACTACGAGCTTCGCGAGGACTTCCGGCCGATCGCATTTGTCCCGCAGGCTCAGGATGACAACCCCGGCCCCGACGCAACCTTCGTAGTGCGCACGAATATGCCACTGGGACAATTCGACCGGAAGGCGGAGCAGGCGATCTCCGAAGTTCATTCCGGCCTGAGTGTCGATTTCAAGGTGCTGACCGCGCAGCTCAAAGAATCTCTGATGCGGGATCGGCTGATGGCGGCGCTGGCGGGCGCGTTCGGTCTGCTGGCGGGAACGCTCGCGGTGGTGGGACTGTATGGCGTGATCGCCTACATGGTGGCGCGGCGGCAAAACGAAATCGGGGTGCGTATCGCGCTGGGAGCAAGCCGTGGAAGCGTGATCGGGCTGGTGCTGCAGGAGGCCATTCTGCTGCTGGGGATTGGATTGGCGGTGGGCCTCGGATTTGCACTGTGGGCGGGAAAAGCGGCGGCGTCGCTCATCTACGGAATGACGCCGCGCGATCCCGTTACTCTCAGCGCCGCTGTTGCCCTGCTGGCGTTCGTGGCTCTGCTGGCGAGCTATGGGCCGGCGTGGCGCGCATCGCGGCTGGAGCCGATGGACGCGCTGCGGGACGAATAGATCAGGGTTTTTTGAGGAATTCCTGAGGGCTCAGCGCTCGCGGCGTCATGCGAGCCCTGAGAATCGCGCCTTTGAAAAAGTTCACCTTGTTGATGCGCACTCCGAGCGACGTCTGGCCGGCTTTCTGCGGCTCGAGATGAATTTCAGCCGAGCCTTCGAGAACGCCATCAACGTAATTGCGGAACTGATGACCGTCATAGACGGCTGCCGCGTGATGCCAGGTATCGAGCGAGTGCAGCCTGGTCCGGTCCAGAAGAACCTGCTGCACATCCCCGGATTTCACGAAGGCGTCGAGACACCATTGGTTCCCGATTACCCGGATCTCGAAAAGCATCCGGTTGTCAGAACCGTCTTCCTGGAGATGGAAGAAGCGCTGTTCGGGTGCTCCGCCGGATGCGGGCCGGAAGATCACTTCCCACGTCCAGGTTTTCGCCGCCGCGAGTGGATGGACGTTGAGGAAGACGGCATCGTTAATGCCGTTGAATTCGAGCGCTTTGCCGCCTGGAGCAGGGACGATTATGGGATGGCCGAGGACCGTTGCCGGATGGCCGCCAATGCTTTCGAGATTATCGATGCGCCAGGTTTCGGCCGCGGCGAGTCCCGCACATATCGCGAGCCCTGCAATCAGGATACGTTTCTTCACCTGACTTTAGCATCCAGTTCGCGAATGTACGCGAGATTGGTCCGCATATCCTCTTCGAGCGATCCGGGCCGCGAGTCGGTCTCGAGATTCGCGTAGCCGGTGAACCCGATGTCATGAATGGCGCGCAGGATGGGCTCGAACTGGATCTTGCCCTGTCCGAGAAACACCGGCTTATCCTTGAGATGAATCTGGCAAATGCGATCTTTGCCGAGCCAGCGGATTTCGCGCACCACGTCATAGCCGCCGATGTTGGTTGAGTTGCCCACATCGTAATAAACCTTGACGCTGTTCGAGTGTGCGCGATCGAGAATGTGCGCATTCTCTTCGGCTGAGTTTTCGTTTTCGAGGCCGAGGATGACGCCGGCCTTTTCGGCATCGGGCGCGAGGTCGCGCAGGGCGTCGGCGACATAGTTTCGTTCCGCTTCGGTTTTTAACGCCTGCACGCCGAAGAACGGCAGCAGAAGCACCTGGGTGCCAAGGGCGTGCGTCAGGCGGATGGAATCCGAAACCCAACGAAGGGCCGGCCCTCCATTCTTCAGACCGTCGGAGTGGAGACGGTCCACGCAGGTGCCGTCGATCGGGATCTTATTCTCAGTCGAAAGAGCCCGATAGCGCGCGACGATGGCGGGATCGTCAACCGGCAGTTTGCCATCCGTAATTTTGCGGCCGAAAGAAAGCTGCACACCGTCGAAACCCAGACGCGCGGCGAGCGGGACGGCGTCCGGATTGGCGCCGAGCTTCAGGTTCCAGTCCGTGATGCCGATGCGCAGCGGCGGCGCGGCGGCGCGCAGGAGCGGCGAAGCCATGGAAACGGCGGAGACCGCCATCCAGGCGCGGCGTGTGAAAGGCGGCAACATCGACCGACAGCCTATCACGTTTCCCGCGCCGCATGATAGGCTGGTGGTTTCAAACCCAATGTTCCGGAGCCAGCAGCGGAAAACGAGGATTCTGTTTGGCTTATCGGATGCAGCTCTCACTTTTTTGGCGTTTGAAATCGCCTACGAACTTCGCCACAATCTTCCCTTCGCGCATGACTTTTTTCTGCGGCCGGACACGAAAGCGCTGCTGCTCGTCTACAGCGTCATCACGTGGGTTGCGGCCGGCTATTGGCTGAACGTCAGCGGACACATCGATTCAGCGCGCATCAGCACGATCCTGCGCGAAACGCTGCGTCAGGTCGGCTACAGCGCGCTCGGCCTGACAATCTTTCTCGTGTTCGGACACGCGCTCGAGATTCCGCTCGCGCGCGGCTTTCTGGTATTTTTCTTCGTCATCAGCTGGTTTCTGCTGGCAAGCTTTCATATCGCCGCGCGCAATCTCATTCCGCTGCTCGGCAGCGGCACGCAGCGGCACATCCTGATCGTGGGACTCGGCGAACGCGCGCAGAGGCTTGCAGCCGTGCTCGAGACCTATTACGAGCAGGGGGTTCGGATTGCCGGATTTCTGGCGCCCCCCGGTGATTTTAACGGCCGCGATTCGCTCTCGCCGGGCGGCCGCCCCTATCCCGTGTTTCCCACCGAAGAGTTGCGCCCGATGCTCTCGAGGCGCGTGATTGATGAAATCCACTTCGCAGTGGACTCCGATAAACTCCTGTCGCTCGAAGAAGTTTTTCTGTGGTGTGACGAAGAAGGGGTGTGTAACCGCATCGCGCTCGATTTCTTTCCGCACGTCAACAGCAGCATCGCGCTGGAACGGTTGGGCAGCACTCCGCTGCTCACGTTTTCCGCCGCGCCGGATGATGAGGTGCTTCTACTGGCGAAGCGCGTGATCGACGTGGCGCTGGCGGTGGCGCTCGGCATCTGCCTCAGCCCGGTGATTTTGCTGGCGGCGGTTCTGATCAAGACCACGTCGCGCGGTTCGCTGATTTTCCGGCAGACGCGCTGCGGGCTCAATGGACGCACGTTCACGCTCTACAAGTTTCGTTCCATGGTGCTGGACGCCGAAGATCGTCTCAGCGAAGTGGCGCATCTCAATTCGAAGGAAATCGTTACCAAGATTCCGAACGATCCGCGGCTCACTGCGGTCGGCAAATGGCTGCGCCGTTTCTCGATCGATGAGTTGCCGCAGCTTTTCAACGTGCTGCGGGGCGATATGTCGATTGTCGGTCCGCGGCCGGCCATACCGAGCGAGGTCGCGAAATACCAGCGATGGCAGCGCCGGCGGCTGCGCATGCGGCCGGGGCTCACGAGCCTGTGGGCGGTGGAGGGCCGCGATCAGGTGGATTTCGAGAAGTGGATGCGGCTCGATATGCAGTACATCGACAACTGGTCGCTCAGCCTGGATGCCCGCATTATTCTGCGGACGATTCCGCAAGTGCTCTCCGGGCGCGCTTCGTAGGGCAGGGCATTTGCGGGGCCGGGGGCCCCGCGCGGACCGGGGGGCCGCCCTCCAACTCCTACGCGCAAAGGCGCACAACGAAATTTTCCACAATCGTGCGGTCATCCGGCCGCGCACTGCGCAGATCGCGGTCGGCCTCAAAAATCAATTTCAAACCGCGCTCGAGCTGTTGGGCGGTGAATTTTGACGCCGTGAGCCAGACCTGTTCCGCCCGCGAGCCCCACATGGGGACGCCCTGCCGCTGAAAGTGCGATTGCACCTGCGACGCGCCGCGCAGATTGGCTTCTTTTGCCACGATCGCCATCCGGAACTGCCCCGCCAGAAACGTCAGTGCGAGCGGCAAATATTCGCCTTCGCGCACCAGAGAATCGAGCGCATCGAGCGAACGGGCGCGGTCGCGGCGGCCGAGCGCGTTGACGAGCGCGAAGATCGTACTCTGCCGCGCGTCGGGAACGAGCAGCGGCAGCGCCTCCGCCGTAATCGGCTTGCCGTAGAGCCGCAGCTTTTCGAGCTCCACCGCGATTCGTCCCACATCCGCCGCCAGAGCTTCCACCAGCGCCTCCGCGGCGGCGGGCTCGATCGATATCTTCATCTCGCGCGCCAGGCGATCGAGCTCCGTGCGGGCGTCCTCCGCGGTGAAGCGCCGGAATTCCACGACCTCCGGAATCGCGCCGTAGAACTTGCGGACGCGTTCGGTCTTTGTCTTGTCGTCACCGTCAAAATCCCACCGGATGGCTTCGAAAATCAGGGTCACGCCCGGCGTAGGATTTTTCGCATACGCGGCGAGCAACGCTTCTTCGCCAGCGGCTGCCGCGCGTCCAGCCGGCGCCGAAGGTTCGTCATCCAGATCGCCGTCGTCATCGCTCGCCGCAGCCGCGACGCGGCTCACACGCGGCATGGCGGTTTCGGCGGCTTTGGCAAAGATCAGCCGTTCCGAGGCGAAAAGCGACATGGCACGCGCGTCATCCACCACTGCCGCGAGCGAAGACTCCGCCATATCGATCTGTTCCGGCTCGATGGCGAGCGCCGCCACAACCGCATCGCGGCACCGGCGGCGGTTATACCCTTCCTGGCCGAGAAAAAGAATGACCGGGGGAATGTCCTTCTTCTTCACTCGCCCCAAAAACTGTGCGGGAGTCATGACCTTCTCAGAACTGCTCCAGCATCGCGCTCACCACGCTCTTCGCCACGTCCGTCGAGAGCCGCTGAAACGCGGCTTCGCTTTCATCGAAATACTGGCGCGGGTCGGTGCTGATTTCATACGGCTCCTGATAGATGAGACCGGGCTTATCGATCAGGGTCTTGCCCGAACGGTCCACCAGCTTAAATTGCAGATAGACGACTACCTGCCCGGCAGTGGTACGGCCAGTACTGTTGTCATAGAGCACGCTGCCGCCCTGCTGCATGTTTGCGATGCTGCCGTAGAGCACCACGTCCGCCTTTGACGGATCCGAAACCAGGCGATAGCGCGTGCGCGCAATCAGTTCCCGCGAAACGGAGGCCGCCAGATAATTCGAAAGCTTGTAGCGAACGCTGATGTTACCCCAAGGCGCGACCGCAATGGTGTGGATGTTATCCGGCAGCAGATTCGCTTTGCCGGCGATACGATATCCACAGCCCGACACCACCAGCGCCGAAATCGCCGCCGCGATGCGCAGGGTGCGGGCAAAACTCATGCAATCTCCCGCGCGATGAGCGACGCCGTTTCGGCGATCAGCCGCAGATTATCCGCGGCGGCCCACAGCCACACCGCGTTTCCATCGTTTCGATCGGGCGTGATGGCGCCCACGGTGACGCCGCTCTGTCCGGCGACACCCACGTTGTCCGGCGGTTCCACGTCCGCGCCGCGCACATCGATCCAGTCGCCCATGAGCGCTTCTTCGAGCGAATTCACATCCGGCGCTTCGTCGAATTCGATCCACATGGAGAAACTGTAGCCATGAAATACGGGCGCCTGCGAGACCCGGATGGAGGGCATCGGCATTCCAGTGGCGGCGCGCTCGAGCAGCGTCGCCAGATGGCGATCAATGCGGTCTTCCACGTCATGAAGCTGCACCGCGGATTCTTCACCCAGCTTCGGAAGGAGATTGAAGCCCAGCTGCGCGCCGAAGACATCCTTGGGGATTTGCTGGAATGACAGCAGACTGACCACCTGCTTCTGCAGTTCGTCAATGCCGCCTTTACCGCGCTCGCTGGCCGGCTCGAAGATCTGCACGATGGCGCGCGTAATGGAGAACGAGCGGTGAATGCGCGTCAGAATCAGCGCTGTTGCGAGGGCGGCGGGATGGGCCGTTACCTGCGGGCCATCGCGGTCCGGACGAAAATCCGGGCCTTCCACCTGAGGCGCACGAACGCGCGCGTCGGGGTCTTCTTCCGTGACGCCGGTCAGATCGATCACGACACCTGACGGATTCACGGCCAGCGCCACCTTCGAAGATTCCTCCGAGCCGGCGAGAATCACCGCGGCTGCGTCCTCAATCTGGTCGGGATCGAGATGACTGATAACGGCGGGTTCGTCGCCGATCGCCGCGATGCGAGTCGTCTCCTCTTCATCGCTGGCGAGCAGCCGAAGCTGTTCGCCGAGCGAGGTTTCGCCGAACACTTCCCGAACCTCGCGGCCAAGCAGCGTTTCACTTCCCACCAGCGCGATAAAATCAGCCAATCTGAGCCTCCGGATGTTCCTGCGGGTGCGGCATTGGAGGTTTTGGCTTTCCACCCCGGCGAATCATACCGCCCACGCGAATCACAATTCCACTTGATACGTAAATCGAAGCCAGCACGAGCAGCATGACGTGTGCCCAGTTCCAGATGGCGTAGATCACCAGGCACATCAGCACCAGGATCAGGGGCGAGCGCGGCCGCAGCAAATTCAGATCCTTGAAACTCCAGTAACGCCACGCGCTGATCATCAGGAACGAAAGCAAGCCCAGCAGCGCGACCCAGGCGACGGACCAGATGGGACTGGTAATCGGCAGGCTGCCCATCGCGAAGATAACGGCCGCGACCATGCCCGCGCCCGCGGGAATCGGCAGGCCGACGAAATAGCGGCGGTGTGGAGCGCCGGGGTTACTCGGCATCGGATTCTTCTGGATATTGAACCGCGCAAGCCGCGCGGCGCCGCACGCAAGGAATAAAAACGAAAGAAGCTTACCGACCCGCTGCAGATGGTCAAGGACGAATGAGCCGCCGGCCACTGTGGCGAACATGACGCCCCAAACGTAGGCAAGAATGGCGGGCGCGATGCCGAAGCTGATCACATCCGCCAGAGAATCGAGTTCCCGCCCGAATTCGCTGGTCGTATTCGTCATGCGCGCGATCCGGCCATCGAGACCGTCCAGCACGACCGCCAGCCCAATCGTCTTTGCCGCGACCTCGAAATCCTGCTGAGCCAGCGCGGGCTGGGCCGCGAAAGCCAGCGCGCCCTGGATGGTATGGACGATCGACAGATAGCCAAGAAAAATATTGCCGGCTGTAAAAAGCGTCGGCAATGCATAGGCCGCCCGCGGAGGCGGTCTTCTGACGGACCGCGCGGGCGAAGCACCTTCGACCGGAATTCCCTCGGGATCTAAGTTTGACAAAGCGCAGGTTCCTTCAGGCCCGTCGTCACGGCCAGCGGAATCTCGACTTCACCGCCGCGCCGCGCCAGAATGCTCGATCCGGCGCTGACGCGCGCGCCAGGCGACACTTCGATGGCCCATTCCGGGCCCAGAATCACATCCACGCGCGAACCGAATTTGATCAGGCCGATGCGCTCGCCGGCCTGCACGAGATCGCCGGGTTTCTTGCTGAAAATGATGCGGCGGGCGATCAGCCCCGCAATCTGCTTGAAAATGACCAGCGTGCCGTCCTTCAAACGAATAGTGATGATTGTCTGCTCGTTTTCCGAAGATGCGGCTTCCTGGCTCGCTACCAGAAACTTCCCCTTTTGATAGACGTATTCCGTAATCACGCCGGACACGGGCGAACGGTTCACATGCACATCGAAGATATTCAGAAAGATACTGATGCGGGTGCCCCCGTTCTCTTTCACGACGGCGACAACTTTACCGTCCGCGGGCGACACCGCCACGGAACCGACCGGAATTGGGCGCTCCGGGTCACGGAAGAACCAGGCGCAGAACGCGGCCAAAAGAAAGAGCGGGACTGCGGGACCGGGCCCCAGCAGCCAGGAAATCAGAACGCCGGCTGCCGTGAACCCCAGTGCGTAATAGATGCCGTCGCGGACCATTATGAATCTCTATTTTATATGGGATGCGCCAGCCGCTCCGTACGCCTCAATCCGCGGTAAAGATTCGTTCGAAGAAGGCGCGGGTCTCGCGGCGGATTTGCTTCATCACGGCTTCCACGGTTCCCTGGCGGAGGGCGGGGGGCACCCAGCGATGCACGAGCTCCGTCATCACCGCTATCTGGGTGGGATTCGTCGGAAGCCGCCCTTCGGCGTGGCCGGTTGCGACGCGGAGGCCATGATCAATTGCACGGAACATGGTAGCGGCATCGCCGAGAAATCCTGCCTCGGCCGGACTGAGCCCGCCGGCTTTCACGATAACGTCGATGCGCTTCGGCGTGTTGAGCGCCTTGTAGAAGCTGCCGTCATCGCGCAGCCGCAGGTACATCAGCACGAAGTCGATGTCGTAATAGCCGCCCGTACCCGCCTTCAGCGGATTGCGCACGCCCTGCTCTTTTTCGAGCCGCCGCCGCATGTGCGCGAGCTCCTCGCGCGATCGCCGCGCCCGGCCATAACGCTCCCAGTCGATCTTCTGCAGCTCGCCCAGAAACGTGGTGCCCTTCTCGACGTCACCGGCGATCGTGCGCGCCTTCATGTAGGAAAGGCCTTCCCACGCCTGCGCTTTCTGCGCAAAGTATTTCCGGTAAGCTCCCTCGGTCTGGACCAGCGCGCCTTCGCGTCCGTTCGGCCGCAGGCGGGTATCGATGGTGAATACCACCCCATCACCGGTATAGGAGCTGATGACGCTGATAATCCGCTCGGCTACGGTCGTCCAGAAAAGCGTCTCCGAAGCGTCCTCATCGGGAATCACGAAATTCAGATCGGCGTCGGACGCCAGATCGAACTCGCGCGTGCCCAGCCGTCCCAGCGCGATCACGGTCATCTGCTTCGCGGGTTTGTAGATCGGGTCGGCGGGCGGCGCGGTGGCGCGCGCGTCTTCGAGCGCGACATCGTACGCCGCCGCCACAATGGAATCCGCCAGATCGGAGGTGCGCTGCAACGTGCGGAACACGGGAACCGCGTGATAAACGCTGTCTGCCTGAATGCGCACCATTTGTTCCCGGAAATAGCGGCGCAGGTTCGCATCGCGCGGGGCGCAAAATCCGGTGCGTCCCTGGCGCTCGCTGCAGGCCCATTCAATTTCCCGAAGCAGAGCGGGATGGCGTACGAGCTGATCGGCGAAATACTGGCTGTGTTCGAACAGGTCGATCACGCATTTCGCCACGTCCTCATTCGAATCGAGCAGCGCCAGCCACTCGGGATTAGCCACTGCTTTTTCGAGGAATGACTCGAAGCTGTCCTGACTGCGAACAATACCGGCGGCGGCAATCCATTGCCGGAATGACGGGGCGCGGTTCTCCAGAAACCGGCTCAGATTGACGCTGGGAAAGTCCGCGCGCGCGGGAGCGTCTTCATGAAAGCGGATGGAAAGCTGCGGCTCGGCATGCTCCCAGGATGTCGACCAGGGCAGATGAAACGTTTCGGGCCGATGAGAGTGGATGACGCGGTCGTAAAGATCCTGCACGTTGGTGAAATGATGATCGAGTTCGCGCTGCAGCGTGCCGGCACTCGGCAGTCCCGGCATGCCGGGCGGCATTTTGCGGGCCAGAAGATCGATGTCATCCTTATCGAGCGGGAGCTTGTGAGTCTGGCGGTCTTCATCGAACTGCAGGCGGTGTTCGACATGACGCAGGAACTGATAGGCATTGGCCAGACGAGAATACTCCGCCGGAGAAAGCAGGTCTTTATCGCGCAGCCGTGAAAGCGCGAGCAGTGTGCCGCCGTGGCGAACCCAGGCTTCGCGCCCGCCGTGCAGGCGCTGCAGGCACTGCACCAGGAATTCGATATCGCGGATGCCGCCTTTCGCCAGTTTGACGTCGAGCGCCTCTTCCATCGGCGGTCTGGCCTGGCGGACTCTCGCGTTTTCGACGCGCGCACGCGCGGATTTCGATTGCTTCTCATGGATGCGCGCCCGCGTCTCGGATACCGCTTCGACAGTGCGGAAATCCGTGGTGGTCTGATAAATCAGCGGCTCCACGAATTCGAGGAGCTCAGCGCCTGGCCGGGGATCGCCCGCGGCCACACGCGCCTTGATCAGCATCTGCAGCTCCCAGGCGCGCGCCCGGGTTGCGTAATATTGCCGCATGCTTTCAAGCGACTGGCTGATCTCGCCCAGGCGGCCGTCCGGACGCAGCCGGAGATCCACCCGATAGCAGAGCCCTTCCGGCGAATACGTGGAGAGCAGCTCGGTCATGCGCCCGGCCGCGATTTTAAAGAATTCCGTGGCCGTCATGGGCTGGCCGCCATCCGTCTGGCCCCCGCCCGAATGGACGAACATCAGATCGATATCGGAGCTGTAGTTCAGTTCGCGGCCGCCCAGTTTGCCGAGCGCAATCACCGAGAACTCCGGCGCCTTCCCGTTGGCATCGAGCGGGGTGCCGCGCTCTCTGGTAAGCTCGCCCCGCACCGCGCGCCACGTGACGTTGAGGATCGCGTCCGCCAGGTTCGAAAGATCTTCCGCCGTTTCCGAAAGATCGGCGTAGCGCATCACGTCGCGCAGCACGATGCGCAGCAACTGCCGGCGCCGGAACATCGCGAGATCCACCGGCCGCGGCGCGGAGCCGCCCAGCGCACGCTCCAGCGCTTCCTCGTAATCCTCCGCCAGAAAGCCGCGATGCAGATCGCGCGCATCCGCAATTTCCAGCAGCCATTCCGGATGATTGATGATCGATTCCGAAAGAAACCGGCTCCAGGAAAACACGTGCATCGCATAACGCAGCGCGGCTGTATTGCCGGTAATGGCCTGGGCGGCATCGGGCCCTTCGGCAATCAGGCGCTTGAGATAGTGAACAGCGTCGTCGCGATTGGGCAGGGAATGCAGCAGCGCCTGTACCACCCGCAGCACGCCGTGCGGAAGCCGTTCGAGCGCGGCCATGGCTGAAGTGGCGCGCTGCGGATCCCGAAATTCAATCTCTTCGAGAAGGTTCGAGGCGGAGAGGTCCGGCACCTGATCCGATTATCCGACTTCCGATTCGAGACTGATCTCGTCGCCGGCCTGAATCAGACCCCGCCGGATGATGCGGGCGTAGAATCCGCCATGTCCCCAGCGGGGCGAGGTTACATCCTTTGCCTTACATTGAGCGTCGAAGATTTCGGCTTTGATCTCCGGCCCGTAGACGTCGAGGTTGGCGCACGGCGTACGCAGCTTCGTCAGCTCGATCAGAGCATCCTGTCCGACCCGATACCGCTGCCCCATCCGCCAGAGGTGCGGATCGAGTCCCGAAACCGTCAGATTCTCGCCCAACGCGCCGTAGTAAACCGGGTAGCCCTGCGCGGCAAGCGCGTCGATCACCTGAGCCGAGGCCATGAGCACCGCCTTCAACGGACCGCCATGCACCATCCGATTGCGGCAACGGTCGCCTTCAATCGAAGTTTCCGTCAGCATCACCGGACCCGCAATGCCGCGCTTCGGCACGCCGCCGTTCGACCGGTTGATCTGTATGAGAATTCCCGCCGCCAAGTTACTATTTTGTGCGATCGGGCCCGCTCCCGCGCTAACCTCACATTTGGATAACCTCACGCACTCCCTGGTGGGCCTTTTCCTCGCCCGCTCCGGACTGAAGCGTGTGACGCCCTATGGCACCGCCATTCTGGTGCTGGCCGCCAACGCGCCCGACGCCGACGTGATCTCCTGGTTCTGGGGACGACCCACGTGGCTGCACTGGCACCGCAATATCACGCATTCGCTGGCGGGAGCGCCGGTCATGGCGCTGCTCTGCGTAGCGGCCGTCGCATTGTTCGCCCGCAAAGAGAAGGTGCGGTGGCTCGCCGCGTTCTGGATCGCGCTCGCGGGCGTTGCATCGCATCTTCTGCTCGACCTGACGAATACCTACGGAATGCGGCTGCTGCTGCCGTTTTCCGGCCACTGGTCGCATCTCGATCTCACGCCGGTTGTTGACTTAACCATCTGGGCAATCCTGCTGCTCGGCGTGGTCGCTCCCTGGTTTTCACGCCTTGTTGGCTCGGAGATTGGCGAAAGAAATCCGGACCATGGCAAAGCGGGGTGGGCCGTGGTGGCTCTGCTGCTGCTCACCGGCTACGATTACACTCGCAGCGTTTTCCATGCACGCGCCGTCAACATGGTGGGCGATCGCCTCTACCGGAAGCTTGCGCCACGCCGCGCCGCCGCATTCCCGAGCGCGAATCCCCTGGTGTGGCGAGGTGTGGCCGAGATGAGCTTCGGCTACGCCGATATGCCTGTCGATCTCCGCGCCAGCTTTCATCCGGAAGACGCCGCGCTTTATTACAAGCCGCCGCGCACGCCGGCGATGTATGCCGCGAGGCAGACGTATCCCTTCCGGATGCTGCTTGAATTTGTGCAGTATCCACTCTGGATCATTCAACCCGATATCGATCCGGTGAAGGGCAATACCGGCGGTTCGCGCGTTGAGCTGATGGATCTTCGTTTCGGAACTCCGATGGCATCCGGCTTCTCTGCAACGGCACTCGTCGACCGCAATAACCAGGTGCAGCAAGCCACATTCGGCCTCGGCCCGGTGAAGATAAGGTGAGCGGCACCGCTGCAAAGCCGGCCCGGACGAAGACCGGAGGCTGGGTGCGGACGGCTGAGCTCGAGCGCGGCGCAGCAGGACGCCCCCTCTGCCGGTGGTGCCACGCCGAAACACCGCCGCGCCGCCGAACATTCTGCTCGGACGCCTGCGTTCACGAATGGAAGTTGCGGACCGATCCCGGGTATCTCCGCGAGCAGGTGTTCAAACGCGATGCCGGAGTCTGCGCGCAGTGCGGCATCAACACCGTTCACTTAAGGAAAGAAATGCGGCGCCTCGACTACGCAGCCCGCAAAAAATTCCTCAAAGAGTGGGGGCTGGCGGAAAAAAGCAGGAAATCACTGTGGGATGCGGATCACATCGTGCCCGTGGCGGAAGGCGGCGGCCAATGCGATCTCACGAACATGCGCACGCTCTGCCTTAAGTGTCACCGTGTTGTCACGGCGGCCCTGCGGGAGCGGCTGAACGCGGCGCGAACTACTTCCTGAAGAGACGATCGAAAGCGTCGCGCGCGTCCATGGCATTGCGCGGCGCCGCGGCATTCACGCCCGTAACGGGCGGGCGGCCATTGTGCTGCGCCGAAACATCGCGCGCCACGGTAACGCGCGGCGAAAACAGCGGGCATTCGTTCGCCTGATCCTTCACGGGAATACGCAAGGGAATCGGTTTCAGGCATTGAAAACGGGTGGAGGACTCGAAGTGCACGCACTGCTTGCAGCAATGAAGCGCCGCATTGCATTTCGGGCAGGTTCCCGTAAAATCGGTGCCTGGTGGCAGCGTCGAAGCGCAATTGGAACAGCGCGACGCCGCAACCGACTGCACGAGGCGCGGCAGACGCGGACCCGTAACGTCGAGAGGCGGACGCGACCCCGAAGGCCTGGGACGCTGGCCGTTGCCATTGCCGTTTGAGTGATGATCGTTGTCGTTGTAGCCGTGTTGTCTGTATTTACGATCGGAGTCCATGAAGGATCGAAACTCCTGGTTCAGATTCACTACTTCCGGCGCTGGAGATGGACGGGTGACCAGTCACACGCAGTTACTTGATAATGCGGAATTCCGGAGACTGGCGGGCACACCAAAGCAGTCCGCTATTCGGTGTTCTTCAGCTTTATCCCATTTTTACCACGGAATGTTTCCGCTGTACAGTACACCCTTGTAAATATTGAGTGCTCTACCCCGGTTATTGGTTTCAAGAATGTTTGTAAACCATATCGAGCCGATTCTCAAGTACTGGCGGTACCGAAGTTTCCGTGCTGCCGTACACAGGGCTCATACCCGATCAGCGCCACGGACGCACAGTAGCCGTGCGGCGCGTCCAGCTCGCGCACACCGAAATCATGGTCCCAGCGGTCGAACAGCGCGCCGCCGGCGGCTTTTGACGTTGCTTCGCGGCGTGTCCAGGCGCGATAAAGCTCCTGGCTGGTCTCCGGAACGGAGATTTCCCCCAGCCGCCGCAGCAGCGCCGCCATATCTACGTTTTCTCTGATTCGTTCAATATCGACACCTACTGGCACGTTGCGGGCCACGGCGACCGCGGCCCAGCTTCCCGAGTGGGAAAGACTGAACTCGAGACCGCCAGCACCCATCAGCGCCGGTTTTCCGTGCGGTCCCAGGCTGAAGCGGAGCTCGAGTGGCGCCGCCCCCACGGATTTTGCCAGAATCAGCCGCAATGCGGAGTGGGCCCGAATCCAGCGAACGCGATCCTCGTCGAAGTGAAATCGCGCGGCGCGGATTTGTTCGTCTTCCGAAAGCACAATCTCGCCCTCGTTTTCAAGCGATATGAGCCAGATATCTACCTCGCAAAGGGGCCGCAAGTTTCATGGTACGGTAAGAATTCCGATGAAAACCTGGATATTCCTGGTAGTCTCGGGCCTGGTGTGCGCACAAACGCCACCTTCCGCGCCAGCACCTGCGGCGCCTCCAGCCCCACAACAAGAAAGCATAATCGTCACGGGGGTCGCCACCCCGGCGCCTCTCGACGATGCGGATCGGGACGTTGGCGTGTTGCCGCTGCCCGAAAAACAAAGGCCACTGTTCGATTCCTGGTTCAACCTTTTGCAGCTCGACGCCGCGGTGGATCTGCAGCAACGCGCGCCGGGCGGATTTCTGGCGGATCTCTCCATTCGCGGCGCCACTTTCGGCCAGACACTCGTTTTGCTGAACGGAATGCGGATCAGCGATGTGCAGACCGGGCATTTTAATCTCGATTTGCCAATTCCGCTCGAAATGCTGACGTCCACCGAAATTCTGAAGGGCTCGGGTTCCACGCTGTACGGATCGGATGCGATCGGCGGCGTGGTCAACGCGCGCACCGAGCCACTCGAAGCACCGGATGTTCGCGTCTACACGGCGCTGGGCAATTTCGGCACCGATGAAGAGCACGTTATTGCCGCATTCGGCGGCCCGCGCTTTTCGGAAGAACTTTCCGCTGCGCGCGATTTTTCCAAAGGATTCACCTTCGATCGCGACTATCGCAATTTGTCTTTCGGATCGCTGACTACGGCGAAATCCGTGTTGGGCGCGACCAGTCTTCTGCTGGCGTATAGCGACCGGCCTTACGGCGCCGATCAGTTTTACGGAAATTATCCTTCGTGGGAGCGAATCAAGACCTGGTTCCTTGCCGCGCACCAGAATCTTGGAAGTAAAACCGAGGCGAACTTCGCGTTCCGGCGTCACACGGATCTTTTCGTTTTGTTGCGCTACCAGCCGCAGGTCTATCTCAATCGACATCTCGATGACGACTGGCAGGGAAGCCTGCGGCGGCACGACAATCTGCCGCATCATGCCGTCATCAGCTACGGCGTGGAGGGCATCTCCGGATCGATCGACAGCACGAATCTCGGGATTCGCACCCGCACGCGCGGCAGTGCGTATGCGGTGTATGAACTGCGTTTTGCGAAACGATACTCCCTCTCGGCGGGCGTTCGCGAAGAAGTGTACGGCAAGCGAAACGTCGCGACCAGTCCGTCCCTCAGCGGCGCCGTGTGGCTGAATTCGCGGATTAAGCTGCGGGCTTCCGCCAGCCGCGCGTTTCGGCTCCCCACGTTCACAGAGCTGTATTATTCCGATCCCAGCGATCTCGGCAATCCGAATCTCAAACCGGAAAGCGCCGTCAGTTTCGAAGGAGGCGCCGACGGCTACCTCGGCCGCAAGGTGCACACGGCCCTCACCGTCTTCCATCGCCGCGATTCGAATGAAATCGATTATGTCCGTCCGAACACCTCCGCCATCTGGCAGGCCGCGAATTTCGATGAACTGCATTTCACCGGTGTGGAGGCTTCCGCCGATTACACTCCGGTTGCCGGACAGAACTTAGGCGTGGCCTTCACCGGGCTGCATGGTGTCAGCGCCAGCCCGAGCGTGCTGCTGAGTAAGTACACGTTCAACTACCCTGTGCAGAGCGCGGTCCTGCAGTGGAATGGCGCGATCGGGAGCCATGTGGTGGCGCGCACGCGCCTGGGCGTGGTGAACCGGCTTGCTCACGATCCGTATGCGGTGTGGGACGCGTCCGCCAGCTGCATCACGGGTCGCGTTCGCCCATTTCTGCAACTCACGAACCTGACGAACACGGTCTACCAGGACATTCCGGCGATCGCGATGCCTTCACGTGGCGTTGTGGGCGGAATTGAGTGGGTCCTCGCCAGATCGCACCACTAGAAACGCTCGCGGCGTTTTATCGGCCAGTCCAGACAGGGGCCAGCCAGGCTACGGGTTCTTCCGGCTTTGGGTTTGGCGCATCGCCGCCACCCGCGGTCCAGACGCGCACGAAGAAGTAGTGGCTGGCTGCGTCATCGATCTCCGGTGTCCAGTGAATCGAATAGCCGGGCGCGGGCGGCGTATATGTTTGCACGACCGCCCCGCCGTCTTTCACGATGTCGAGTTTCGTGATCTGATCCTTCGCGCTCGACGTATCGGGATCGGAGATCGAAATATCGAACTTCAGCTGCGAAGGTTTATTCAGCGTTGAACCCATGATGGCGCCGTTCACGGTGTATCGCGCCTGTAAATTCTTATCGAGCGACGCATACGTGCGGCGGTTCTTCATGGCGTCCAGAATCGCCGCCTTCGTTTTCGCCGTTGCCAGTACGAAGGTGCGCGAAGTGTGCTTCGGGATCGCGCTCATCCCGTGATTGTCGTTCCCGCAAATCGGCGAAACTTTCCAGCCGTGATCCAGTGCCGCGACGAAGGCCGCATAGTGAATCTTGTTGTTCGAATTGATGACTTCGAGCAGCGTGAGAATGTCCGTCACCTTTGGATCGCGATACGCCCAGTTGTTGTACTGGGTGGCGCTCGGATGATTGAAACTCGCCACCACCGGCCCATCGCCATTCGGCGCCGCGGTCTCCAGCCATTTGTAGAGATAAGGAAGATCGATCCCCGGGAGCAACGCGTTCAGCATTCCGGAAGTGTTGTAGACATTGAGGTGACCTTCGCCCGCCGGGCCGTCGTTCTCGGAATATTCGAAGCCCGGAATCGCCACAAACGCGCTGTCCGTCGCCTCGGCGGCCTCTTTCTTCGCAGTTAGCCACATCGGATTTTCCGCGCTCGGCGGCTGAAAGCCCGCATCCTGCGAATGATCCGTGGTGGCATAGAAGTCGTATCCGGCGGCCCTCGCGGCAGCATAGTGCGCTGAAGGCGGTCCCTGCACTCTCCGCCAGTCGGGCTTGATGGAAACGCCCGGTGCCGGATACTGCACGCCGTTGATCACGTAGATGCCCGGGCATCCGCCGCCGGCCGTCTTCACGTAACCATCCGACCAGTGTCCGCCGGGTGAATTCGGATCGTTCGTATACGTCAGAATGCCGGCGCAACCGTTGGTCTGGATTTGCTCACCATGCGACCACGTGTACGCGGTATGGGCATGCAGGTTGCCTGCGTAAATGTGATATTCAGGGGACGCGGTCTGGCCAATGAGTGTAACCGAAGTCAGCGCAAAGGTTCCGCAAAGATACGCAGCGAAGCGGCGCATGCTGGACCTCCTCAGATTCTTTCCAACAATACAACGGCCTGCGATTCCGCGGCACGGCCTTCACCCACGGGCCCCACCTTTTCGGCGGTCTTGAACTTCACCGAAACCATTTCAACCGGCAGGCCCATCGTCTTCGCCAACGCTTCGCGGATCGGCAGCCGCCAGTCCTTCAGCTTTGGCCGCTCCAGGATCACGGTGGAATCCACGTTCACAATCCGGTAGCCGGCTCCCGCCGCCAACTCGCAAACATGCTGCAGGAACACCAG